>JADMIO011053049.1_pt1 | contig 105883 bp, 84 predicted proteins | sample 8958161 | NCBI WGS metagenome assembly JADMIO01 (sample SAMN16585339, study PRJNA669376) | soil metagenome | isolation source: Crop rotation soil | place: USA: Cullars Rotation, Alabama | collected 2011
CGCGACAACTTGTCCACGTGGAATTCTAAGCTTAGGATCCCAATGTGCTGGAAAGAAAAACAAATTATCTATCAACCGTTTCACCTGGTATTTTAACGGACAAACTCCGGTTGTAACAAAATCTTATCACATGAAAAAAATTTATTGGCTGCTGTCTCTGCAGATCCTGCTGTGTCTTGATGCCGCATTCGGGCAGCAGAAATATGCCAACACACTCCTATGGGAGATAAGCGGTAACAACATGAAACATCCTTCTTATTTATACGGAACAGTTCACATCAATCATAAGGAAGTATTTAACGTCAGCGACTCTGTTTTATCAAAGCTTGCAGGAGCGGACGCGTTTGCGAACGAAATTAATATGGATTCAATTTCTCTTGACATCGAAGAGTTCGGAACTGACAAAAAAGAGGAAAAAAGAATAAGTGAAGTGCTTGACAAGGATGAGCTGAAGAGGCTGGATTCCTTTTTACGCAAAAAGGAAAAAATTTCATTAGAAGACCTGCATGACCCCGCTGCATTTGAAATTTATATTAAGCTTTCCTATATCGGGTATGATAACGGTGAAATGAATACAGCCCTTGACGGCTGGCTTTATAACATTGCACGGAATTATAAAAAAAAGATTTTCGGTCTTGAAAATACTAAGGAGTCTTTTGAAAAAATGAAGGATATTCCCCTGGAAGAACAGCATGATATGATTATGATGATGGTGGACAAAAACGATTCGATAGAAAAAATACAGGAGGAACTGATCAGACTTTACCTGAATCAGGATATAAGCGGAATAGCCCGCCTCATTGACAAGGGAGGATCAGTATATATGAACGAAGTAATGATCAACGGCAGAAATGATGTGATGAAAGAACGCATGTTAGATGAAATGAAAACCCAGTCATGCTTTTTTGCTGTCGGGGCTGCGCACCTGCCGGGAGATAAAGGTTTAATTTCACTTTTAATTAAAGAAGGTTATGAAGTGAAACCTGTAATATCTCCCAAAACCGGGTTCTATAAGAAGTTTACGAAAGAAAATACTGAACTGCAATGGGAAAAATTTACAGACAAAAATAACGGCTATAGTGTGGAAATGCCAGGCGAACCCGGCCCCTTGAATATGGGTGCATTTAAAATGCAAAGCTACGTGGATATAGGGACCGGCATAATGTATTTTTCAACAGCAGTGCCATCAACAGATCAGTTCCTTAAAAAGAGTAACCGTGAATTATTAAAATATCTCGAAAATAATTTTGCTCAAAATGCAAAAACAAGTAACGAGCATACCCTTTCCTATAAAGGATTACAGGGAGTTGAAATGGATATACTCAAGGATGGTATTAACATGAGGATCCGGCTGCTGCATAACGACTCATATGCATATCTTTTTATGCTCGGACTCCAGAATTTTCAGGGATCCAGGAGAGATTTTTCAGACCGGTTTTTTAATTCTGTTGACTTTTTTACTCCTGATGAAGTCCAGTATACAGAATTCACATCTGACAGCGGTGCATACGTCATTTCTGTTCCCGGAGAATTTAAGCTCACCAATATGGTCAGTAAAAATAACCTGAATACACGAACATATTCTTCCAATGATAATAAAAATGGTATAACCGTAGTGGTATCTTATTCGGATTATGGCTATGGAAGATATTTTAATGACCTCGATAATACCTATTCGTTTCTTGTCAAGGCCATTAAAGATAAAGTTAGTGACCCGCTGGAGGTTGCTGAAGTAAATTTTGCCGGTTACCCTGCACGCGAGATAAAATTTTCCCAACCCGGCAGCTATGGAAAAATAATATATGTTATAAGGGACAGCCGCCTTTATTCACTGGTTGTCGAAAGCAAAAAACAGGAAAATGCCGGCAAAGCGGAAGAATTGATTGGCTCCTTCCGGTTTATTCCATATTTAAAATTGGGACTGAAAAAATATACCTCTTCCCGTAACGATTTCACCGTTTTATTTCCTTCGAAAATACACACGGGGAAACTTACAGATTCGGAAGAGGAAATTTCCACTGATGATGATTCCCTCACAAATTATTACTACGGCTACGACCCGTTCTCTTCAGCTTCTTTTTATGTTATCTGCGAGCATTTCAGCAAATATTATTATACTGGAAAAAATGACTCGGCTTATTTTAAAGATTTGTTTGTCTCCATGTACCCTGATGATTCCATTTCAGCATTTGTATGCGGCAAGGAAAAAAATACGTATTCGGCTACCGCTAAGGTTATATTCTCAAAAAATAATTATACAGCTTGTTATACCCGGTTTGTGCTTAATGGTGATGCACTCTATACCATTGCCTGCTATCTTCCGCCTGATCATTATGGCGACTCTCTTGCCAATGTTTTTCGCAACTCATTCCGGCTTACACAGGATAACGGACCTGCGAAAATTTTTTCTTCGCGACTGAAATTGCTTCTTAACGACCTGCATTCGGCCGACACTTCAAAACTGAAATCTCTCCATGATAACCTCTCGGTTTACGAAACCAGCCTGGCAGATACGGCTGTGCTGATGAATGCCCTCGCAACCAGTTATGCGGACGATACTTCTTCCGAAGGAAATACGCGACATCATATTTATGACAGGCTTTTTGAAACAATGGATGACAGCATTGCCGCAGCAAACTACGTTGCAAAATATTATTCTAAAATGGGAACAAATCCGCTTACCAGGACGCTTGCATTAACCCGGCTTGCTGAAGTTCCGCGGGAGGAAAACTATAAATTGCTCAAACAATATCTTCCAGGGACAGGCCCCACACTTCCTATTCGAATATGCCTTATACGATATTTTCAAATTTTTATAAAACCAAAACCGCTTTAGCAAAATCCCTGTATCCTGAACTTCTGCGGCTCGCTGATGACGATTATTATCGCAGCCCTGTTTACTATACTACTTACAGGCTCATCGCAGACAGTGTGCTCAGCAAAGAAGATCTTGCCAGTGAGAAAAAAGATTTAATACAGGAGGCTTTCAGTGAACTGAAAAAATTAAAAGCAGATTCATCCGCGAATCATGATAAATATTCAGAAGATCTTGAAAACCTCGTTCGCATTCTAAATTATTTTGAAGATGATGAGATTAAGGAGCTCAATAAAAAAATAATCGCAGGCAATTTGTATTACCATTATTCGGAATCGCTGGAATACCTTGCCATTCATAACCAGGAACCCGACCAGAGATTGTTGATGCAGTGCCTTGAAAAGCCTGATTACCGCTTTTCTGTCTATCATGCTTTAGACAAAGGGCACAAACGGGACTGGTACCCTTCAAAGTATATGAAACAACAGTATTTTGCCGAATCGGATTTATATAATTCTCTTTATGAAGACGGGGCCCCTGATGAAATGAAATTCATCACCACCCTGCCCGTTACATATAAAAATGAGAAAAAGCTGATGTACATCTTTAAAGCTTACTATAAAGACACGGAACAGAATATAAATGTTCCATATATTGCATGGGCAGGACCTTACTCGCCCGGTCTAAAAGTAATTGATGTGGAAGGAGGCGAACTGACAGGATGCGATTTTAAAAAGTGGGACGATAAAATTTACAAGGAACATGTAAGTGCACAGGTCCGGGAAGAAAATAACGGGGATGAATAAATACCTACGCTGGTTTAAATATTGAAAAAAAATTTGTCTTATTCAAAAATTCCCGGGTTATCCGGGGTCTCAAAGGGTGGCAAAAAGAGACAAGTACCAAAGTAGGTCATTTTCTGTCTATGTCCACTATCTCACCCTTGTCAAGCATCGTTTTCAAATCGCTTTTTAACATGGGCAAAAGATCTGCACTATATGCTTCATCGCCCTTGTTTTTTAAGTCTCTGAGCCCGCTTAATTTGGTGGTTTCATATTGGTGTGTAAGCAGGTAAACTGTATCCCCGGCAATACTGTCCACCTTATAAAGTGTATATTGCTGATAGCCATTTTTGATTTCGTAAATATCTCCTTTTTGCGGAATCAAAATAATTTTTGCATTTTTTGCATCATGCTGCCTGCTTTGCACTACACCCCAGCTTATTAATAAAATTAAAATAACAAGCCCCGAAAAAGTCCATACAGGTGTTTTTGTCTGAACTTTTAATGTCTCATAGTTTTCCAATAAAGAAGTGTCAAACTCTTTTTTCTGCAAAACCTGTTTGCAATGAGAACAGCTTGTTGCTCCTGTTTTCCCGGTAGGAAAAAACGGGATCCAGAAAATGTGAGCGAATTTTTGAAATACAGTCATTTGAACACTCGCTGGTGTGGCACAATGCGGGCATTTGCCAGTAATATTTTCTGTTTTTAATTCTGTTGCTTTACTTCCGTAAATAATCATGTCTGTTTAATTTGGTTTACTGATCAGTACTATCCTTGATTTTCCTATTCTGTCCAAATATCTGAAATTTATTTTATCATTACCTCCGCGCAAAGATATTTCCATGTACTAAAGGTATGATTACTTTTCTTTGCATCATTAAAATGAAAGGAAAGTTGTGAATAATTTCCCAAAAATAAAATCCCCTGTACAATTGTTCGAATTACTTCCTGAACAGGAACGAATAATCGTTGACGTGCTCAGGCAAATTGTAAAAGAAAATTTGCCGGTTGAATGCAAAGAAAAGATTTCTTATAATGTTCCTTTCTTCTACGGCAACAGGGGGATTTGTATTATCTGGCCCTCTACCGTGCCACGGGGTGGTATTAAAGAAGGAGTGCTGTTTGGATTTTGGTACGGCAACCGGCTTTACGACCATGACCACTATCTCACCCACGGCACGAACAAACAAATCTTTTACAGGATTTATAAAACAGCAGATGAAATTGACGAGCGGGCAATTGTAAAATTGTTGAAGGAAGCAATTATTGTGGATAAATTTTTTGTTAAGTGTAAATAGAATAGAAAGGTGTACAAATATTTGCTTCCGTTTTTGACGGGAAATATAAAAACATACTGTAATTTTGTTTTACCGATTTAATTAAAAATAAAAAGAAATGAATATACTATGCAAGCATCAGGATAAAAAAATTGATTGGAATAAATAACAATAATAAAATATTAACCAGGATGAAAAAAATAATAAAAACTATTTGCGGAATTTACGTCTTCCTTTTTGCAAATAATTATTTGTTATCTGCGCAATCTTTTTGCATCCCGTCATTTACTAATACAGATGTCTACATTGATAATTTTGCTTTTCACACACTTGTGAATGTCTATTCTGGCGCAGCCGCTTCAGGATATATTTCTTACCCGGATTCAGTATTTACAGCCACGGTCAATATTAGTGAAACATACCCTATAACTATATCTGCAAATTATCCTTCCGGCATATATGGAAAATTTGCCGCATGGATTGACTATAACAACGATAGCATATTTGACAATTCTGAATTGATTCATTACGATTCTATTTCTCAATATACCACATCCGGCTTTGTAACTATTCCAAATAATACAGCCTTCCTGGGCCAGAGGAGATTAAGAGTAATTTATGCATGGTATCCTCCCACTGTAACACCATGTGATAATTATACTTCCGGTGAGGCAGAAGACTACCTGGTAACTATAGCTTCCAATCAACCAGACACTCAAACATATTGCATGCCTTTTAATCCTGTGAATTCTGATAATTTTATAATTCAGGATTTTCACTGTGCCACGCTGATTAACAACAGTTCAGGCTCCAACAGCACGAATTATGTTCTCTATGACAGCAGTTTGTTTACCGCAAATTTAAATCTGAATGGCTCTTATCCGGTATATGTTTCCAAGGGTAGTCCCCTCGGCAACGCAGGGGGCTATGCAATATGGATTGACCTGGATGACAATGGAGATTTCTCTGGTGCTGAAAGGCTATTTTATGATGGACCGGCCTTAACATCTGCTTCCGGGACCATAACCATTCCCAATGATACTTCATTTATCGGGAGCCGGAGGCTGAGAGTGCGCGCTCAGTCGGGTGCAGTGCCTGCAGACCCCTGTGGATTATACGCAGAAGGAGAAACAGAAGATTACTTAGTCACTATTACAGGAAACCCGTCTTCCGTTTTAACCTATTCGCAACAAAATAATAACGTACTGATTTTTCCAAACCCCTCGCACGGAGATGTAAATATTTTCAGCAGCGGGAAAATTGATGAAATAAAAATCACAAATTCTCTCGGGCAAGTAAGTCATGAATTGAAACCCGCGCAGAAAAATATTTTTTTCCAAATTATGAATGACGGAATTTATTTTGTAACGATTATATCAGGAAGTGAGACGGCAACTGCTAAATTAATGGTCACACGATAGTATAATTGCAACAATCCCTGCGGCAGGAACCAGTACCGCATGAATCTATTTTCTTTTATTAAATTTCAGGCACACATTACCCCTCAGAGGATGACGAAAGGGAACAGGCTTTTCGGGTAATGAAACAATGAAACAAACAATCGGGACTATCAGGAAACATGAATATATTCCCGATATTTCTCTGAAATCGTACAAAACCAAAATGGAAGTTTCGTTAATAGAATCCGGTAATATTCCTTAATATTCAAATAATCGGATTATTTTTATTTCAATTCTGCCCACAAACTGTTTTTTTCATACAAGGGCAAGGGGGCATATCCGTTGTGCGGAAGATTAATCTTGTTTTGGATTACTTAATGCTTTTGGTTATTAAATCTTTAACATCAGCCGGTAGCAGCTCTTGGTGCTTCAGTATACGAGGTTCTCAGTTTCCCGTCCCAGGGACCAGCCGGGACAATGATTACTACTGTAGTAGAAGATGATAACATGGGAATTTTAGATGCTTCGGTTCTTGGAGGGTTGCAAATTAAACTTAAAAAAGACGCTTCCGTTCTGAGCACATTAAATATCACAGGGATATCAGTTAACCTCCTGTCCGGATCAACTACAAAATATACCTTAAAATTTACCTCCTGCTGTGATTTTAATGCGATTGAGATCGGGTTACTTTCCGGTATAGCGGGTGCAATAACAAAATTACGTGTGTATTATTCATATTATTATGTCAGCCCTTTACCCGTTGAACTTCTCGAATTCAGCGCAGCAGCTGATGAAAATAAAATAAAGATAGCCTGGCAAACGGCTTCTGAGAATAATAATAACTATTTTACTTTAGAAAAATCAAAAAACGGAATTGAATTTTCTGATCTGAAAAGAATACCTGGCGCAGGGGATAGTCATTCTTTAACTGCATATTCCTTTAATGATGACGATCCGGAAGCGGGAATAAACTATTACAGGCTCAGGCAAACTGATTTTAACAGTAATGAAAAGGTTTTTAAGGTCATTGGGATTAATTATAGAAAAATGAAAGCGCTGCAATTTCATGACATGCCCTTCCATGAAGAACTGGAGTTTTCTTTCACCCCGCTTTCCTGTAATGAATATCAAATAAGTATTTACTCCGCTTCAGGAATAAAACTTTATAGCGAAAAAAGAATGCTGGAAGCCGATGTGCAGCAGGAAATAACAGTAAGGCCGTATAGTCTTAAGCCCGGAGTTTATTTTTTGGAAATGTCCTGCAGGGAAGATATGATTATTCAAAAAGTCATAAAGAAATAAATATACCCCCTCGATTATTTACTCTCAAAGCTTTGCTGTTGAAAACTTTTTTTGGTGATTAAAAAAGTTTCTCATACGTTTGAGCTGTTATTTGCATTTCACCACTACCCAATCTTCAAACCCCTTGAAGAAAAACAGCAAGACAGGTGAAAGCAAAAGTGTTTTTTTTGACTGTTTTGTATAGTAGCATTGCGTAGTTTATTTCTTGTTGTATTCAGTGATGCAATTCTGATTTAATTTTCTGATCATATAGAAACGGAGATAGTTGAAAGTGAAAGAGCAATTTCTTAACGCCCGCGAGGTAAATAAATTTCACTGCATTATGGCAGGTGAATTTGACAGAAGTCAATAGTAATGGAAAAGCTAACCCGGATTTTTTTGGCCGATGACGATGAGGAAGAACGTTTGTTTTTTAAAAAGTCTTTGTCTGCGGCAAAATTAAACGTTGATGTGACAGTGGCAAAGAACGGGTTTCAATTAATGAAGCGCCTTGCAGTTGCAGTTAAAAATTTTCCTGATGTTATTTTTCTTGATAGTAATATGCCTCATCAAAACGGAAGGCAATGTTTGAGAGAAATACGAAGGGATAAAAAATTTCATAAAGTACCTATAGTGATGTTATCTGAATCCGTTAATGAAAAGGAAATCGCTGAAACATTTATTGAGGGAGCGAACCTGTATGTTGACAAACAGAGTTTTTTTGAGGATCCTGTAAAACGTTTGAGACAGATATTTACACCAAACTGGCAGCAGGGCCTGTTAAACCGTGATAAGAAAAAATTTGTGCTGATCACAGAAAGCAGGAAGGAAAACCAGTTATAGGTAACACCCCAAGGAATTTTTATATCGCCTTTACGCGTTGCATTTTTCATTTTTTCGACCTTTTCTTTTTGAAAAATGATCATAAAAAATAAATGATAAACTGGCAGGTAGTTTTTGAAACTTTTTCTGGAGAATCTTGTATAATTTGCCAGTATATTAAGAGAAAATATTCATGTTACAGTGCATTATTTTTGGTCATAAAAGGAAATTCACAGATCGTATGGATAGGGTAAAAAATAACCTCACAGAATACGAATTTCTAAGTTTATGCTATTGCAAAAGGTGCAAAAAGAAATTTACGTATGTAAAGCGTACAATTAAATTTGAAATCATCTGAATCAAAATATTGTTAGCCACAGAAGCCAAATATTTTAATTGAGATCAAATTAAGATTTTCTTTTCATTCTCCACATCCTGAAAACAACATGACAAAAGCGATACTGTCATACATGCCATGCGAAATGAAGGGAATAGTTAATTTTTTGCTGTCAGAAAGGTAAATTATACATTGAAACAATCCGAATATACCAGTCGAAATTACTCCGTGAAAACCCTGGTAATAATGTGCAAAACCGAATGCTGTTGCCGCCAGTATTACGATCACAATTTTTGAGAGCAGCTTTCCTTTTATGATGTTGCCAAGCCGGTTAATTAAATAACCCCTGAAAATAATTTCTTCGTAAAATGCTGCAAGTGTCCACGAAATAACCAACCACAGCAGGAGTTGTGCGATATTTCCTTTAATATTAAAAATGGAGGGCAGTGCGGCAGGTGTTATTTTTGAAATAAGGGGATCAATGAAATAATTAAACATAATAAAATACAGAGTTGCGGTAAGGATACCGGCAACAATTTTTTTAACTATAAAATCACTTTTCAGAAAACCAAGGTCTGCTATTTTCAGCTTCCTCACTTTAAGAGAGCCAATTGCAATCAGCACTAATAAGGGAATAACTATACTTACCGGCTGCATGGATAATTCAATACCAAAAAACAAGACCAGCTCTGTTGCCGCACCTCTTTTTGTTTCAAGAAAGTTTCTTAATTGCATATCATTAGTAAAGCTGCAAAATTGATTGGTAATTATTGAATAAAAATTACCTTACGGTAAAAAATCATTTCACAGCCTTACGGATCCTGCTCAGGCTTTGCGGGGTGATGCCGAGATAGGAAGCAATGTGTTTTTGCTGAACACGTAAAATAATTTCAGGAAATTTCTCAATAAGCACCTGGTATCTTTCTGCTGCGGTACGTGTAAGCAGATCTACCTGCTGTTGTTGCTTCTCCACAAATGAAGATTCAGCAGCAACCTGCTTAATTAACTGCCCGAAAGGTTTTTGAGCAAGCCTGTAAAATTTTTCTTTTGTGATTCTCAGCATTTGTGATTTTTCAAGCGTCATTGTCTGAAGAGGAGTTGGCTCACCTGTAAGCAATGACATATAATCGCCATAAAAGCTATTTTCAAATGCAAAGTCAATACAAACATAATTATTTTTTTTCCAGAGAAAAACTCCTGCGCTGCCTTTAAGGATAAAATAAAAATAATTTTCACGCCCCTCAGCCCGTTTGATTATTTCTTCTTTTCCAAAATCAACTACCACACATTGCTGAACAAATCTTAACCATGTTTCAGCAGGCGCTTCAAAGTATTTATCAAATGATTTTTTTACAATTAAATGAAGCATCCTTTTGTTTAATGAAAAGCAAAATTAACCTGAAACTCACAGCCGGCAGGTTAATAAAAAAATAAATGAAGACTTCCAGTTCTCACGAAATAAACGGGACAGGCAGGACACCACACGAAACCCCCGTCTGACCTGAAGCAGACAGCACGCCAGGTTATTCCTTTGTTAAATTAACAACCCTGTACAACTGTTTCTTATAAACCAGCGTACCTTCCATTTTTTTCTCTTTTATCATAAAGTTCCAGGCAGTATCACGGGTACTGTCCTCAGAAATTAGTGTTTCCTTTAACGGGTCGTATGTAAACATCATTTCACCCATTTCATGCTCTTTGCCCTCCACTATTTTACTTGCAACTACCCTGTACAGGTCAGAGCTGCCAGTTTTCGAAAAATAATATACAACAGTTTCATCATGGCACGAAGAATTTTTTACCTGGCAGACAGAGGTGCCTTTCCAGGTTCCCGCCACAACAGGGTTTGTTTGTGCAGGTAATTTAATGCTGCATAATAAAATGATCGGGATGATACTTATTCGCTTTTTCATTTGGAATGAATTACAGTTTTCTTATTACAAACAAGTTGAAAGCTCAAAGTTGCCGGTTGTAAAATTAAGCTGTTCGGATTATTCTTCCATCCTCGTCCCTCTCAAACATGCAGCCCTCAGACGAGGACGAAAGGGGTTTTAATGCTCTCATGTTTAATTACGCTACTCTGTTTATTACTTGCACTCACTTCGTTTACCTCTCAAAGCCCTTCTTTTTTTATTTCTTTTAATCTTAATGTTATCGGCAGTTTTTCTATTCTTTAAGTCCATATTCTTTTTCAAGATCAAGCAGATAATGACCTTTAATATATTTCTCTTTTATGTCAACAATTATTGCAACAAAAATATTCTTGTTATTTGTTGGTAATAAAATGTGATGGAAAGTGCTTGCAGTATTTTCATAAACATATTCAACCAATTGTTTTTCGAATACATAAGGTAAAACAATATTGTGTTTTGTTAATTGCTCAACATACTGCCAAATGTTCACAACAGGAATAGCAGTTTGCGTAACATCTAACATTTTGGGGTCAAAGGTGCTTATGTATTCTTCCTTTGTCAGCTCGTTGGTAACCATCATTTCCTTTAATCTGCATGTTATTGGCAGTTTTTTTTATAATATTTATTTATAGTCTTTAACTTTCACAAAGTCTTTAATCGGATCTACATAATAATAACCAAACGGTGCCGATGAACTTCCATTGTACATTTTAATATCCTGCATCGGCAGTTCAGTCCGCTTAATATTGAACCAGGCCCAATCATCATTCACCCGTGAAATGAAATGATGATTCAGAGAATCCGAACCTTGATATAAGAGCCATCCCTTCCATGTTGAATACTGACCATATTGCCCTACCCATTCTTTGACTTCTGATACTGTCCAGTCAACCTTACGAGGCAAAATTGATTGTGCATTAACAGTTTCAATAAGGATAAAAAATAAAATTGTCAAAACTACTTTCATTAAATAAGCCATTCTAATTTTCATTTGGTTTTCAATAGTTGTCCATTTGACGTTAACCCGTTATTTAGATCGAAGCGTTAAAATTGCGATAACGAAGAAGGGAGGGCAAATGTGCAGTGCACATTTGAGCCAGCCTGTGAGCAAGCGAAGTAAAAAAAGGGTTTAGAAGCACAACTGTTCGTTTACCTGCACTGTTCATTAGAAGCTCAACCCGATAGCTATCGGGACTTTGTTTACCTCTCAAATCGAAGATTCATTAACGCCTTCTAAAATAATAAAAAAGACGTTGATAAAGCCCTTCTTTTTTTTATTTCTTTTAATCTTGATGTTATCCGTAGTTTTACTCTCTCAATCTTTCACAACCTTCCCTTTCTTAATCACACCGTTTTTGTTTCTCACTTCGTAAAGATAAATACCTTTTGCAAGTTGTTCTGTGTTTAATGAGGTTGATTTTATAAATGATTGTTGTATTGTTCTTCTTCCTGTCACATCATATAAAACAAACTCAATACGTTCATTTCTTTTTGCTGTGATATTTATTTTATCTGTAACAGGATTTGGATAAATTTCAACATTTACATTGTCGGCTTTCTCATCAATGGATGTACCTGAACAATTGTATTGCTGATTATGATATTGAAAACTACTGATAAAGCTTGGGAAATCCATACCTGCATATATACTTAAATATGTGGGAGTGTATCCACATGCAGTTCCCAAAAGATTAGGATTAAGGATTGCAGCTCCATCTGCAAGATAAATTTTGCCATCTGGTCCAAGCTGCATACCACATGGTAAGCAAAATGCTGGTACAAGTGTTGTTTTTGATGCGTTGATTGCAGCTTGAGTTCCACTACTCAAATCGTATTGGTTAACCCCATCCAATCCCCCAGTGTAAAGTTTTGAATTATCAGGTGAAAAATCAATTGAATAGGGATAATTAACCGAAGTCAATGAAATCTGGTTAGATATACTACCTGTTGTGTCGTTAAAATCAAATATCTCGCCTAAAGAAACACCTCCACTACCTACTACAGCAACCAGTTTTTTTCCATTCGGAGATGCTTTCATTTGTCCAATAGATTGATAGGCTGAAGGTCCATATACTGAACCGATATAGCTTATTACCGTATCTATTATTCCAAATTCAGAAATTAAATAAGCATAAAAAGCATCGGAATAATGTTTGTGAGCAATTAGCCAAATGTCTTTTCCATTTGGATGGTTAACGGCAGTAAGTTTTTCACTAACAGTATCCAATAAAAGAATGTTTTTCTGAGTTGAAATAATATCTCCTTTTGCACTATCAAGGCACATATCTATAATAGAATATCTTAATCCGTTTACCAATCCATGCTCTATGCAATCTGTTGTAAAAAGATAAAACAACCTGTCTGACAGAGGAACCGGAATAATAAATGCAGCCGCGGTTGATGAGTAACATCCTAATAGATTATTCCCGTTTGGCATTACCTGGTTATTTCTATTCCACACATGTTGCCCTTCTGAATAAAATAATAAATCTCCATTGTTATCACCGATGGAGGCACAACCTTCATTATGCAAAAACCATCCTGTCTGAGGAAGTGGGATTATTTGACAACCAGTGATTGGAACCGGAGTTCCACTATTAAAGTCAATAGCTGACATGTATCCAAAATACCATTTGTTACCTTGGTTTTGCCCGCTACAAACTCCGCAAGTGATAAACATTACAATTAAGCAACACAGTTTATTCATGGCGACAAAAAATTACGGCTAACGAAGAAGGGAGGGCAAATGTGCAGTGCACATTTGAGCCAGCCCGTGCAATGCCAGAAGTAAAAAAAAGAAGGGTTTAGAAGCACTACTGTTCGTTTACCTGTACTGTTCATTAGAAGCACAACTCTTTGTTTACCTATCAAAGCCCTTCTTTTTTTTATTTCTTTTAATCTTACTGTTATCGGCAGTTATTCGTATTACATACTTAACTACATTATTTTTCTTATAATAATTTTCTTTTGAGTTAATCTTGAATCAACTTCTTTAATAAGCGCATTAAGGTCATCAAATTTTTGTAACGCAATTTCCTCTTGAACTTTTATATATTCCATATATTGATCAACTTCGGGTTTGTATTTCTTTTTTAAGTCTTCAATTTCATTAATAAACTGTGAAATTAAAATTGCTCTAATACTTCCAACAACACCATTTAAAAAAACTACTTCGTTAACTGTACGTGGAAGTTTAACACCGTATAATGAACGCCACCAAGGATAAAAAGCGTTCGATTTATCCCTATTGTAGTGTGCAAAAAAAGCATTTCTACCTTTTTTTATTCCATCATAATTTTTTATAGCCCGAACTAATGGTGAAATACTCCACATTACATCCTTAATCAAAACATTTTCCTTACAATAAGAATTTATGACATCAAGTTCTTCAATAAAGGAACAAACTAAAATATAATTATATTTAATAACAGTTTTTGTCAATTGATGATCTTGCGGGATTTTAAAAGTAAAAAGTCCCTTTATCGAATAAGCCAATTCATCCGTTAACATATCAATATTTAATACGCTATCTAATAATTTACTTTCCAAAACAATTATTATTGGGAGTTATTCTTTGGAACTTTCAGTCTTCTCCTTATTTTCTTCTTTTTTCATTCGTTCTCCTATTTGTTGTTCACCTGTAACTTTTCGTTTAAAAATTGAACCTTCTTTTCCTTCCAACTCCTCAAGTTCTTTTAAAGCATATTCAGAAACAGAAACTCTAAAATCTGCATAAAAGTTTTCAATATCATCGTTATTGCTATTCAATAAAAATAAATTGGGAATGTCACTTATTTTCTCTTTCTTTTTCTTTAGAGCATTTTTCCATATGTCTTCTAAATTTTCTACAATTTTGTGATTGATATGCTTTCGCATTTCTTCTTGAATGCCATCGGTATAGTCTACATCAATGGATATCAACTTTCCAGCTGTTTGTTTAAAGAGTTCTCCAAAAATTGATTTTAATTTTAATTCATGGTCCTTTTCATTTTCTAATTCTTTGGGACAATATCTTAATAAGTATTTGTTTATATCCGGATTAATTTTATCCAATTCAGTAAATGAAGTTGCTTTTGAATTATGAGCAAATTGGTTTCTAACTTCCATTAGCTTTAATAAGTGTGAATATTCAGTTTTATCAATTTCTTCCAAATCAAATAAAAGGTCAACCTTTGATTTAAAAGTAAGTGCACTGGATTGATTTCCTAAAGTCTTGCTTTCGGGCTTGAACATTCTAAAAATTGTTCGTAAGGCACTACTCAAGGTTTGTTCTAAACGTAAGACAAGACCAATAGCCCAGCTTCTCAATTCCATATTTAATGGTTGCCATTTTTCCATTTGCTTAAATGTTGATTAGAACGTTATAATTGCCGATAACGAAGAAGGGATTAAAGAAGTAAAAAAAAGAAGGGTTTAGAAGCACTACTGTTTGTTTACCTGCACTGTTTGTTAGAAGATCAACTCTTTGTTTACCTCTCAAAGCCCTTCTTTTTTTTATTTCTTTTAATCTTTGTGTTATCGGATGTGCTACTGCCCAATTGAAATTCTGCCATTCAAATTTACTCAACAATTAATTTCTTGCAGTAACTCCTTTCTCCATCAAACACTTTTACAAAATATATTCCACTTAAAGTATTTTTAAGTGAAATTTCTTTCTCTGATTCGTTGAAAATATTTTCAGCAAAAATATTTTTTCCAAGAACGTTTAATATTTCAACCATCCCTTTTATAACTGTTCTTTCAAATGAAATAATAAATTTTTCATTTGATGGATTCGGTGAAATTAAAAATGAATTACCGTTTGTTATTTCATTTACGCTAACTGTCCCACTGCAAAGTGTTGTAATAGTGTTACCGCTGCCAACCATAGTGTAAGGAGCTGTTACAACAGTGGCAGGAGTGGTAACAATTGTTGGAGGACTTGTAATTTGTGCCGGAAAAGAAGCAACAATAGTTGCTGTGCTTCCCTGGTTGCATCCACTGTTTCCAAGGCTATCGGTTTTAATCATATAACTTATATTGTTGCCTACAGGTAAACCATTGGTAAGCCCGGCAACAATATATCCTTTATCAGTAGTTTGATGAACAGAATAACCAGATTCTAAACCTCCCGCACCTCCAAAAGTTTTTGTCCAAACGAGGTTTCCGTTTACATCCGTTTTTATTAAATAAACATCAAAATTACCGGCACCGAAACTATAAGTATAACCTGTTACAATATATCCGCTGTCTTTAGTTTGCTCCACGTCATAACCTCTTTCCTGGTTTGTACCACCAAAAGTTTTTGTCCATAATGTATCTCCAATGCTATCTGTTTTAATTAAATAAACATCCTCTAAACCTGCACCAAAAGTTGTTGTCCACCCTGTAATAATATACCCTCCATCGGTAGTTTGTTTTGCGCTCATGGCATAATCGTTTCCTGAACCGCCATACGATTTTCTCCAAAGCATGTTTCCATTTGCATCTGTTTTAATTAAATGAATATTTACTGGAAACACGAAATTGCCTGCAATAATATACCCGCCATCCGTAGTTTGCTGAACGGATTGGGCATCGTCAGTATTTGCATTACCAAAAGTTTTTGACCAGCTCAAATTTCCAACCGAATCTGTTTTAACTAAATACACATCGTTATTACCAGCACCAAAACTGGTTGTAACTCCTGAAATTATATAGCCTCCGTCTGTTGTTTGCCTCACATAATTTCCGCCATCAATAAGTGCTCCACCAAAGGTTTTTGTCCAGAGGGTATCGCCATTAGCATCCGTTTTGATTAAATAAACATCGGAATTGCCGGCACCAAAGCTCCCCGTATTGCCAGTTATAATATACCCGCTATCTGCAGTTTGCTCAACTGAACGACCTATATCATCATTCACTCCGCCAAAGGTTCTTGTCCAGAGCGAATCGCCATTAGCATCCGTCTTGATTAAATAAGCATCGCCCATGCCTACTCCGAAACTGCTGGTATATCCTGTACTAATATAACCTCCATCAGCAGTTTGCTGAATGGAATTGCCAATGTAATAATTAGCTGTTCCTCCAAAAGTTTTCTGAAAAATAATTTGCGCCTTTGAAATGAGTGCAAAAAGAAATATTGAAATAGTTAAAAGAAATATCTTCATATCAGTTTCAAATTAGCACTGCCGTTTGTTCGAAGCGCAAGCATATCCGATAACGAAGAAGGGACGGCAAACATGCAGTGCATGTTTGAGCGGAGCATGTGTGTAAGCGAAGTAAAAAAAAGAAGGGTTTAGAAGCACTACTGTTCGTTTACTTATACTGTTTATTAGTCCCGATACATCGGGATGTTTACCTCTCAAAGCCCTTCTTTTTTTTACTTCTTTAATCTGATTGTTATGCGTTCGCGCTACTCTCGCCATGACAGGTCGCTCAATTACTACTGCTATTCATTTTGAACGTATAATCAATAAACCGGCTTGTGGGAGAATGGTAACGATACAAGCCGCCCTTAGTACCAACCCAAATGTTTCCGTCATTATCTTCAACAATAGTCCAAACATTGGATTTAGTAATACCATCTTTTTCTGTAAAACGGGTAGACACTCCTGACGTGGGATTATAACGGCAAAGACCTGCACTTCCTGTGCCCGATTTACCGGCATCACTCCCGAACCAAAGGTTTCCCTTTTTATCCTCATAAATACATGTAACAGTATCACTGCAAAGACCATTTGCCACTGTAAAATGTGTAAAAGAGTTCCCGTCATATCGGCACAGGCCGCTATACAAATTAACGAACCAAATGTTCCCCACATTATCTTCTATGATACTCATGATTTGACTACTGAAACATCCATGTCCGTCAACTTTAGTAAACCTGCCTGAAGCAGAATCGTAACGGCACACGCCTCCGGCTCTTTCGCCAACCCAAAGGTTGCCTGCTTTATCTTCCAGCATACATTGAACAGTATTACTACCCAGTCCGTCTTCCTTTGTAAAATGTGTAAACACGCTTGTGATGGAATTGTAGCGACAGATTCCATAGCCAGCCGTGCCGAACCAGAAATTTCCGTTCCTCTCTTCTAAAAGAAGACTAATATCAAAAGGACAGCCACCTTCCTGTGTTGAGTAGTTGCTGAAAGACTTACCATCGAATCGACAGATTCCTTTCTCCGTGCCAAACCAAAAAACACCTGCCTTATCTTCATGGATGCCGGAAACATTGTTAGAGCACAAACCATCTCTCTCTGTAAAGTTGATAAACTTACTCGTGATGGCATCATAACGGTACACGCCTGCACTCGTAGTAGCAAACCAAAGGTTGCCGGTTTTATCCCGTATCGCGCCATGAAACATAATATATTTGTCTGTTTGTCCGTAGCAGGGAATAATAAAAACTAATAACAGCAGGGAGCAGATTTGTTTGTGTAGGTAATACTTTTTCATTTGGCTGTTATTCTATTTTTTAAAAATACTAATTTTTTGCAGTCGCTTCCAAGATAGCAGGTCTCCCAAGCATGACGCATAACGAAGAAGGGAGGGCAAATGTGCAGTGCACATTTGAGCCAGCCTGTGAGCAAGCGAAGTAAAAAAAAGAAGGGTTTAGAAGCACTGCTGTTCGTTTACTTATACTGTTTATTAGTCCCGATATCGGGATGTTTACCTCTCAAAGCCCTTCTTTTTTTTATTTCTTTTAATCTAAATGTTATCAGCCGTTTTTCTCTCGGAGCGAAGATGTGCAGTTTCAATCTTTCACAACTTTTCCTTTCTTGTACAAACCATCTTTGCTCCTCACTTCATAAAGATACAAACCCTTTGCAAGTTGTTCTGTGTTTAAAGATGCGGAGTTTGTAAATTCCTTTTGCAATATTGGTCTTGAAGCATTGTCATAGAGAATAATTTCTGACTGTTCATTATTGTTAAGTACAAAATTCAATTTGTCTGAAAAAGGGTTTGGAGAAACATTGATTTTTTTTTCAGACGAAAAACTTTCGTCAAATCCTGTAAGCATAGAGCACAACGAAATTACTTGAACAGGAATCCAACTATCTACATTAGTTCCGATACCTAATATACCATCTAAATTACTTCCCCATGTCCAAACTGTGCCATCATTTTTTAGTGCTATTGAAGAAAAATCAGTTGAAGAAATTTCAATAATACCTGAAAGTCCGCTTATTTGAACAGGAGTCAATCGGTCTGTTGTTGTACCATCACCCAATTGTCCGACATTATTGCGCCCCCAAGACCATACTGTTCCATCATTCTTCAATGCAAGTGAATGATTAATTCCAGCAGAGATTGCTATAATTCCTTCAAGCTGATGAACTTGTATTGGTGTCCATTTATCAATAGTGCTGCTATCACCTAATTGACCATACTGATTATTACCCCAAGCCCAAACAGTCCCATCATTCTTTAAGGAAAGTGAATGATAATAATGCGCAGCAATAGCCGTCATTCCAGAAATAGTATTTACTTGAACGGGAGTATTTCTATAAGTATTTGTTCCATCCCCTAATTGACCTACCTGATTGTGCCCCCATGCCCAAACAGAACTGTCATTTTTCAAAGCCAAAGAATGAAACCAACCACCTTTAACATCAACAACTCCCGATATTGAATTTACTTGAACAGGAAACAACCTATCAATATTTGTTGAATCCCCTAATTGACCGTAGTAATTATCCCCCCATGCCCAAACTGTCCCATTATTCTTAACTGCTAAAGAATGGTCATATCCTCCCCCAATGGAAACTATTCCTGAAAGAGCACTTATTTGAATAGGATAACTTCTTTGAGTAAGAGTGCTATCTCCTATTTGACCATGAGAGTTATAACCCCAAGTCCAAATGCTTCCGTCATTCTTTACTGCAAGCGAATGATTCTCACCACAGGCTAATCGTGTTACTGATGAAAGCATTAAGGTTTGAACAGGTGTCCATCTATCAATGGTGGTGCCATCACCTAATTCAGAAGTCATATTATCTCCCCAAGCGTTTACAAGTGAATCTCCGCACACTACCAACATTCCTCCTCCACATGCAATTCTTTGAGCATTAAGTTCCGCACAAAAAGGAAAACTAATAATAAAAATAATTCCGAGCGTTTTGAAAATAATTTTTTGTTTTTTCATTTTCGTACGGTTTGAATTAGCACTGCCGTTTGTTCTGTGCGTTAAAATGGCTGATAACGAAGAAGGGAGGGCATACTGCCTGTGGCAGTATGAGCCAACCTGTGCAATGCCAGAAGCAAAAAAAAGAAGGGTTTAGAAGCACTACTGTTCGTTTACTTACACTGTTTATTAGAAGCTCAACTCTTTGTTTACCTATCAATGCCCTTCTTTTTTTTATTTCTTTTAATCTTATTGTTATGCGTTCGTGCTACTGTCCACTGCATTAATTTCATCTGTCTTGAAACTGTTAGCGAACCCTGTAATAATACTCCATAAAGCAAAAAAGTGAAATAAAATATCAAACCAATTCCTACTTATTACAGTTCCTATTGTGTCGAGCCCTAAAACAATAATCCCCGATAAGAAAACCCATTTATTTTTTTTGCCGAACCACGCAATGATAAATAGCAAAGATGCAATCAATAATGATAAAAAGAAACCATATTCATTTGTAGTGTGACGCTTTGAAACTGTATCCAACGCCTGATTAAATGTCAAACCTGGTAAATGAAAATTAATGTTCAGTTTGGAAAGAATAGAGTTGGAAATCGACAAAAAGCCAAATGTCCAAAACCAACTGGACGATTCTTTAATTGATAATTTTTTCTTCGTTGTTTTTTCTGGGACTTTCTTCGCACTTTTTATTGATGTAGCTGTCAAGTCAAGCTTTCTTTCGTTTGCAATCTTCATTGCAAGTTTGACTTCTTCTTTTGTCCAGTCTACTTGGTTCGCAATTACATCAAGAATGTCTTTGTCCGCGAAGGAGTACAGATAATGTTCGTGCGTTATGAGTTTTACTTCGTTGTCGAGTTCCTCGTTGAAAGCTTTTTCTGCCCGTTCAATGTCCGATTCTCTCAACTTTAAAATATATTGGTCAGACCATGGGTCGTCAATTGCAACAGAAATAATTTTTGCACGTTTTGAGCTGTCGTCAAGTTGAAATGGAATGTTGTGTTTCTCAAGTACGGTAGTGTACTCGGTCGCTTTTTCAATTTCAGGAAATCTTAAATACTCTTTGAATTCGTCCATTATCTCTGTTAGTTTCTTGCAGTCACTTCCAAGTTAGTAGTTCGCCCAAGCATGACGCATAACGAAGAAGGGATTAAAGAAGTAAAAAAAAGAAGGGTTTAGAAGCACTACTGTTCGTTTACCTACACTGTTTGTTAGAAGCTCAACCCTTTGTTTACCTCTCAAAGCCCTTCTTTTTTTATTTCTTTTAATCTTGATGTTATCCGCAGTTATACTGTTCGTCCAAATCACAAATGTATGAAGTCCGCACAACCGTTTATTAGAAGTTCGTCATCGTGTCGTGTCATTTTATCAGTTTCATATTGGACTTTATTGGCTTGAAGTCGGTCAGGTCTTTGCTATCATAGAATTTAATTATTCCAATTGGTTCTTCGTTGTTGAAATATAAACTGAAATAATAAACAACTTTTTCTTTTTTGCCCATGAATTGGTAAAGCGACTTTCTTTCATAGCTTGCTTCGTTGTCGTGTCCAAAACCTCCAACTCCATTGTGAGAGATGCTAATTGATGGTTCATTAACTGGGCTTGGATATTTCAAAAAAAGTTTGTTTAGGTTTTTTAATTCATTTTGTAAACTGTCAGTTCCATATTTGTTTATTACTGCCTCCGAAAAGAATTTCATACAACTGTCAATTTGATTTCCTTTTAGTAAAGCAATAAATTTTTCTTCGCTTGGAGTTTGTTTTATTACAAAGTTCGTGATTGCAACCGTATCTACTTGCGTATCTACTTGACAAAAAGATTTGAACGTGGTTAAAATACAAACCATCATAAACGGTATTGATAAAAACTTTCTCATATCTGTTGCTTTAAGTAATCAATTTCTTTGCTCATTTCTTGCAATCAGTTTCAAATTAGCACAATGTCTAATCGGAGCGCAATAATTGCGGATAACGAAGAAGGGATTAAAGAAGTAAAAAAAAGAAGGATTTAGAAGCACTACTGCTCGTTTAACCACACTGTTTATTAGAAGCTCAACTCTTTGTTTACCTAGCAAAGCCCTTCTTTTTTTTATTTCTTTTAATCTGGATGTTATCCGTAGTTTTAATCTCTCAATCTTTCACAATCTTCCCTTTCTTAATCACTCCCTTTTTGTTTCTTACTTCATAAAGGTAAATACCTTTTGCAAGTTGTTCTGTATTTAAAGAAACAAAGCTTGTGAACTCCTTTTGCAATAATTTTCTTGAAACAATATCATAAAGAATAATTTCAGAAAGTTGACGATTGCTGATTGAAATATTTAGTTTATCTTTTACTGGATTGGGGTAAATGGTTATGGATTCATTATTGTATTGTTTTTCTATACCAGTAGTATTGCATGAACTGCCACAAGGCGTGAGACAAACATCGTCAATATAAACATAAGCCATCTGATCCGATGCTGACCCGTTTGGGTTCACCACACTGGTTGTTGTCAGAGAATCGTATTTAAAATTGCCAATGATTAAAGACGTTTCTCCTCCCGATGCAATATAATTTCCTGAAACCAAACTCCAGTTTAATGTGTCAAACATATTACCAATAGGGTTAGAAATATTCACAAAACAGGGTAATGGATACCAATTATTGACACCCAATATTGGGAGACTTAAAATAGCGACACCAATAGCATCAGTTGTATATATGGAACTGTCCGCCAAACTTACATACATTTCAAAATGATAGCATACTCCTTGTTGAAGCCAACTGCTGAATATAATTTCAAGATATTCTCTGTAATTAAGGTAATTAAGACTATCGCCTGGGTCTTCAATAAGAAATATGCCTGCATAAGCGTTGCCACTATGCGCTTGCTGATAACCTGCAAAATTATTTGGAACACCAATAACACCACCAGCGCACGAATTAAAATAATCTGGTGTGCCTGAAAGTCCTCCCCCACCATTGGTCGTAGGATTTAACCAATGTTCTGCATTGTAGAGTTGACTCCACCATGTTGGACAAGCAACAGTATCTTCAAAACTCGGATTCGGTATTAAATTCTGTCCACTGCAAACTCCGCAAGTGATAAACATGCCGATTATGCAACACAGTTTATTCATGGCGACAAAAAATTACGGATAACGAAGAAGGGACGGCAAACATGCAGTGCATGTTTGAGCGGAGCATGTGTGTAAGCGAAGTAAAAAAAAGAAGGGTTTAGAAGCACTACTGTTCGTTTACCTGCACTGTTTATTAGAAGTTCAACTGTTCGTTTACCTATCAAAGTCCTTCTTTTTTTTATTTCTTTTAATCTTGATGTTATCGGAATACCCATACCACGCACACGATTGAGTTTTTATTCTTTCAAAAACTTCTTCACTGCTTTTTGCCTATCATTACTTAATTCAACAAAATAAATTCCTTTTGAGAACTTCGTTAAAGAAATTGTAGATAGTGTTTGCAATAATTGGCTTTCAAAAACTTTATTTCCATTAACATCCGTAATTGTCAAATTAATTTTTTCTTTTCCGTTTATCAAAGGATAATTAATAATTAAGAAATCTTTTGCAGGGTTAGGTGAAATCGTGAATTCTAAATTGATAGCTGATAATTCTTCAATAACTGTTGCGCAGGCACTATCGGGAGTGTATTCCCAGAAGTCATTATAGTAATAAGGAACAGAATCACTTCCTAAACCTATATATCCTTTATTATTGATGGAAAATTCACAAGCCTGTTCCCTTCCGCCTGCTCCAAAATTTGCCTTTTGAATCCATTGGTTTAAAAGTGGATCATATTGCCAAAAATCAGCAAATGCAATATGCTGCCAATCCCCTCCTATCCCTAAATATCCTTTACCACAAATCGAAAAACTTGAGGCATCGGCTCTTGCCATCGAAGGGATGTTTGCTTTCTGTGTCCATGTATTATTAACTGAATTCCACTCCCAAACATCAGAATGTAGCGTTGTTGAATTAGCTCCACAACCTAAATAGCAATTAGCTCCAATTGTAAATCCAGCTACTACATCAATACTGGTATTATAATTACTTTCTGGTTCCAAGTGTTTGTTGCGGGATCGTATTCCCAAAAATCATTCTGGTAGTTCCAACCTGCTGAAAGCCCAAGCCCAACATAACCCTTTAGACCGATTGACAATCCTGTTGCAACATATCTTTCTATGCCAGGTAAATCAGCTTTTTGATTCCATGTATTTGTTGCCTGATCCCATTCCCATAAATCTTTATGATAACTGCTTAATGAAAAACTGCTTCCATCCCAACCAGTGGCAATATATCCCTTAGTTCCAATTGAAAAGCCCACAGCACCTTCTCTTGCCACACCGGGAAAATTTGTTTTTTGTGTCCACACATTAGTTGTTTGATCATATTCCCAAAAATCACTGTAAAAAGTATTCCCAATGCGACCTGTTCCAACATATCCTTTATCTCCAATTGAAAAAGACGCTGTGTTAATTCTTGCTCCGCCCGGAAAATTCGCCTTCTGCGTCCAGTAATCGGCTTTGGAAATTATTGAGCAACAAATTAAATAGAGTGTCAGTATTTTTTTCATCACTTTCAAATTAGCTGTGCCGTTCGTTCGAAGCGCAATGGGTTTCCGATAACAATTAAATATACGAAACAAATTTACCCAAAACTTTCGCTTTTTGTACTAACCTTTGGAAATATTGCGAAGGTTTTTCATCATAACAGTTTCGCAATATTTCATCACACAAAGTGCATTATTGTATGCGATCCAACAGGTGCAAAAAGCTTTTCGAAAGTGGGGGTTGCCCGGTAAAATTATTCCTTTCCAAAAGTGATATTATGTCCGGTATAGTCTCCTCCAATTTTGGAGGGACTATGTAGAAACCGGAAACGTTAACATCGTCATATTTTATTTTTTCTTTTTTCTTATATACACATGTCTAATATTGTTTTTACCTGTATCACGTTCATCAATTTCAAACATGTTCATGCTTCTTATGAGGGGCAACATTTTAGGATACCCGTAATTTCTCGGGTCAAAGTCAGGTTTCTTCTTCAGCATTAAATTTCCAAGTTCCCCGAGAAAAGCCCAGCCGTTTTCATCTGCAAGGTCTGAGATGCTGTCGGTAACAAGCTTTATCAGTTGAGGGTCTATTTTGCTGAGCGGTTCGTTTACAGGTGCAGGTGCGCTCCTTCTTGGTTTCCTCGTATCGGTTTCCGGCTGCTTAACAGGTGCCGGTTTCAGGATTTCTATATATATAAACTTGTCGCATGCCGTTATAAACGGGTTGAGTGTTTTCTTTTCGCCAATGCCAATCACTTTCATTCCCGCTTCGCGGAGGCGCGTGGCAAGCCTGGTGAAGTCGCTGTCGCTTGAAACAATGCAAAATCCTCCTACCTTGCCGGTGTATAAAATGTCCATTGCATCTATAATGAGCGCGCTGTCGGTTGCGTTTTTCCCGGTTGAATAGCTGTACTGCTGAATGGGTGTAAGCGCATTTTCTAAAAGAACTTTTTTCCACCCTGAAACCGTTGGCTTTGTCCAGTCGGCATAAATCCGTTTAAAGGTGGGTGTCCCGTATTTCGCAATTTCCTCAAACATCTCTTTCACATTTGCATAAGGGACATTATCAGCATCTATTAATACTGCCAGTTTCAGGTCATTTGTAGTTTCCATATTATTTTATGTTATCGTTTGTGTCCTCACCGTGAGGGAATCAAAGGTATAGATTCCATTTGTTCCCGTCATTGCAAAACTAAATACACATAAAATTTCCGATAAGCATTTATATTTTAACCCTGTTCATTCAACTATTCAGAGGGAAAAAAAACTCCGGGAGAAAGTACTGCGCGGGCGCGCTGTGTGTATACGGTTACACTGATTTTTATCTTTATACCAGGTCACACGCTCCAAATGTAAAAAGTTTTTTGAATGTGAGGCTGCCTGGGAAAAATATTTTTAAAAGAGCTGGTAAAGGGATGAAGGAGCTTTAATGCCTTACAATAAATTTCTGGTTCGTACTAACTCCATCACCTGTCACTTTACATATATACATGCCGCTGCTCCATTTTCTAAGATCAATAGTTTCAGTGAATGAATTTCTGTAAGAAGAATATATAATCTTGCCTAACATATCAACGATTATTATTTCGTGCTTAGAAGGTTTTTCAAACCTGATATAAAGCATGTCGGAGGCAGGGTTCGGATACACATTAAAAAAATTGTTTGCATGGATCTCATGGATGGAGACTGTACTTCCATTAGAATACCAGGAAGCCCCACCGGAATTATTTCCGATAAGAAAATCCATTTTCCCGTCTCCATTAATATCAGCACCTGCTACGGTTGATTTGATGGGCTCATAAAAAAACATGGAATCAATGAGATGAAAATTACCCGTAAGGTTGTTATCAATGTTATCGTACTTGCGGACAAACCCGCTTAGTGAGCCTACCATCAGCTGGTAATGCTGCAGGCTGTCATAAATGAACGGAGCGCTATACCCGTAAATGTCCACCCCCGTCAGGGTTACATTTACTCCTCCCAGGGCATCGGTAACAAAAGTAAAACAGGGGTTAGTAACAGTTCCGGTATTCCTGTAATAATTAAGGTTGCCTCCTTTTTCGCCAATCACCAAATCTAACAATCCGTCACGGTCCAGGTCAATAATGAAGGGTTTTGCATAAGGTCCGCAATTGATCGGGTTGCCATTACAAGCTGCCATCCAAACCTGCGTTAAGATATAGTTGCCACTCACATTTTGAAAATAATCAAGATAGCCGTCACTGCCGCCAATTATCATATCCCTATCCCCATCACCATCGAGGTCGCCAAAGGTGGGCGAAAGGCCCGGCACTCCCATGGTGCTGAGGTTTGAGAAATCAGTTGTCACCAAATTATAGGCAGGGTTGGTTGCGGTGCCAGTATTCCTGTAATAAGCCACTGCTGCATGATCAGCTCCGGGTATCTGGTCAGCATATGTGTAATTACCAATAAGCATATCCTGCAGGCCATCTCCGTCAATATCCGTAAGGGAAACATTAGCGCCAGCGCCCAATTCAATCATATCATCCACAAACAAACTGTTTTTAATATAGGTGAAATCATTTATGGTATTATTGGTGGTGTTTTTATAAAACAATACGTTATTAAAATTTTTTGAATTAGCAGCGCAGGGTGCGACAACAAGATCTTTGTTGCCATCATTATCCACGTCAAAATAATGAGGACCCAATTCAGTGTAATATAAATAAGCGGGTGGATTTCCAACTGCATTGTTGGAAGGATATAACGTGTCGCATGAAATCATATTTGCAGAAAGTAATGTACCCCCATTGGTAAAATATTGCAGGTAGCTGCAATGCACATCCCCGTTTATAAATTCTTTATCACCGTCTCCATCCATATCAGGCGCTATTGCACAAAACCCTGAATGCAGGTGTTTCAAACCAGTCACCTCGGTTAACTGTGGTGAATCTGAATCAAAACAGTTTACACCCAACATATATCCGCAATCCACCCCGTTTAATCCCAAATGTCCCCAGCAGGAAGTAGCCAGGCTAAATACCAGCGTATCACAACGTCCAAAAGTTTCTTCTGCAAAATTCTGGTGGTATTCAACTATATAACTTGATATGGAGAAAGTCAATACATCCAGGTCACCATCATTATCCACGTCTGCCAAAGCAGGCTGGCTGTTTGCAGCAACATATAAGTTAGCCGGAATTCCATTATAGTTTGAGTATACTAAACTATATACCAGGTGAAAATGTAAAAAACCGCCTGAGTTAAAATCATTATGGTACACGGCCATTCCCCCTGAATAAGTGTACGTGAAAATATCTTCTTTGCCATCACAATCATAATCCACGAGCAAAACCCAGTCATGCAAATCTTTTGGAAATCTGTCTTTATACTCCGGTGCATATTCATAATCTACCTGGTTGGCTGTTCCGTGATTGATATACGTGGTGTACCGGAAATAATATTGCGATGCACCCTCTTTCTCAAAAACAAAAAGATCTTTAATGCCATCCCCGTTCAAATCAATCTGTGAAAAAACAGGAGTATTAAAACCACCCGTCCATGCATTGGGAACCGGGGCAAGCAGGTTTCCATATTGCGTTACCGGAATATTCAGGTATTGTTTGTAGGGCTGGGCATAGCCCGGAATAGCAAATAATATGACTAACATCATACCCGGAAGACGCAATAATTTTTTCATGGAAGTATTTATTAAAAATAAAATAACAACCTTCTTTGCAAGATCAAATGTAAGCATATAATTTTCAAATGTTATATCAGTGTTTGCTTCTTTTAAACAATTTTTCAAACAATGTCTTTATGGCAAAAAATAACGGCCACGAAGTCACTAAGACGCAAAGAAGCACAAAGAAAAATTCAGATGAGATTCCTCATCGCCAAAAGGCGGCTTGGAATGACAATTTAATTTTCGGAGCGGGAGGAGGCGCTGGGCGGCTTTGCCGCCCAGCGCCTCCTCCTATAGATTTTTCTTTACACTTGTTATTCCGAGCGAAACGAGGAAACTTCAAACTGACCCACTACCTATAATTGTAGTCTTTCCCATTTCATGTTAAAATAACTAATTTTGCTTGTGATGAAAAGCATATTTTCCTTCATCGTGATTCTGGCTGTACTATTAACTACAGTGAGCAAAAGTTTAATTTGCTTTTCTTATGAATTGAATAAAGAATTTATATCAAAACATCTTTGCGAAAACAGGAATAAACCCATGTTACATTGTAATGGGAAATGCCAGATTGCAAAAAAGCTGAAGGAAGAAGACAAGAGAGAGAATCTTCCCCTGAACATGAAAAATAATTTTGAAATACAGTTTTATTCAGAAAAAATATTGGATTATAATTTATCCTCTTTTTATACAGGAGAAGTTTTGTTTTCATTCATAACATTTTCAAACCTTCAGCCCGTCTTTTCTTTTTTTCACCCTCCTAAGGCTTAGATTAATTTCCTGAAAGGGATTCAATTGAATCCCTGCTTTGTTATTGCATGGTTAATGAATTTTGACCATGCTGTTCATTTATCATTTTAAAAAAAATAAACATTAAATATAAAAACGATGAAAAAAATATTATTGATTTCAAAAGCATCTGCAAAAATATTATTTGCATTATTTCTATTAACCTTTTTTGTCACAAGCTGCAGCAAGAAAAAAGGATGTACCAATTCCATTGCCTTAAATTTTAATGCGGATGCCGAAGAAGACGATGGCTCCTGCCTTGTAGCAGGATTGGGTGGCAAAACTACTATTGTTGCTTTTCCGCAACATCATGGCAAGCACATTTTTAATTATGCCAATTACCGTGATACAGCGTATGTAAAATTCAATGCGGAGGATTTTCCGGGAGCGAGTCCTTCCCTGTATGACGCAACTTTTATTGGTGATGATGTGGGAGAAGATCATGTGCATTTAGAAGGATTGAAGCCCGGCAAATATTATATTTATATGGTAGGGCTGGATACTTCCATTAACCAGAGAGTAACCGGGGGCATCCCTTACATTTTAACCGTGGCTTCAGGGGAAGTTGATCTGAATGTTCCTGTAACGGAATAAATTTTTACTGTTCGGGATTGGAGTACACATGAAAGCACTGCGGGTTATTATCGTTTTTATTTGCATCTTTATTTCAGCAGATGCATGTGACAATTGCGGATGCTTTATGGGGGTGACGCCTTATGATAATCAAAGCAGCATCGGAATATTTTACCGTTATCGTTCTTTCAGCGGATATAAAATAGCGGATCAGTCGCCTGAATTTTTTCCGGAAGGAAGGCTGGCTGGTCCGCTTTCAGTTTTGCATAATCCAAAAGGTAATACTTCCGGGACTGAGCCTGCTTACTTACCGTCTGACTATGAAATTTATAATGTATACGAACTGAGGGCAAAATATTTTATTCACCAGCGGGTGGAATTGAATTTAATTGTTCCGTTCAATGAAAACATAATACGTTACGATTCTGGGACCATGCGGTTAAAAAGCATAGGTGACATCAGTCTACTGGCAGGTTATCACTTAATAAGGCAAATAGAAGTTGAAAAAAAAATACAGCAACGGCTGATACTTGGAGCGGGAATTAAACTTCCATCCGCCAAACATGATTTCAGAATGGAAGATAATACCCGCTATAATTTTCTTTTACAACCCGGAACCGGAAGCTTTGATTATTTGTTTTACCTGAATTACATGGCAGCAGGTAGCAAGCTGGGTTTCGGAATAAGCAGCGTATGTAAAGTGAGCACATATAATGATTACAGCCAAAAGTTTACCAACAGCAACAATACAAGCATGAATATTTTTTATAAAATATACAGGGATAAATTGCAATTGATTCCCTCAGTTCAATTGTACTATGAATTCCTGGAAGGAATGAGAGAGAGAGGAGTGCTTATTCCAAATACAGGAAGTGATATTGCGATGCTCGGGCCCGGAGCAGAGGTATATTATAAAAATATCTCACTGAGTTTTGCGATTCAATACCCGGTAAGAGATAAAACAGATAAAGAAAATCTTTCTGCTGCAGGAAGAATGATTGCAGGGTTGAAATACAATTTCAACCAGAAAAAATATTTAATTCATAAAGGGAATTAAAATGCCGGTACAAAGACAGGCTTTTGTCTTCCCGGTTTACTCCTTTACAAACGTGATATTCTCAAAAGGCAGAAAATAATTGGTAAGGCAATGCAGTTTGTCTCCGTCTATAAAAAAATCAATTCCTTTAAAGCTTACCTGTTGCAGCGAAGGATTAAGCGTTACTTCAAAATAATTGTTGTCATTATTTTCATCTTTAATTAAAGAAAGTGCATCAGGGAAAAACTGGTGCTGCATATAAATCGTATCACACTTTTTCAGATCAATTTCAATCACCCCGTTTTCATCCGATTCAAAAACATTTTCCTTATTTCCCACCATTGCCACAGCAATAATGTGTTTCAGCAAGTATTTGTTTTTTTCGGTTACCACAATTTTATATTTGTTTCCTTTTTTTGATTGATGAGTGATGGTGAAATCTTCCCCGGCTACCTTATCGCTTTTTAACTGGATCGTATCACCGCTTATGCTGTAATGCCCGGTTGCATTACGGTCACTTGCGCCATATATATAGTAAAACTCAAAAGTGCCGTCCGGCTTAAATTGAAAACCTGCAGCCATGTCATGAATACCGGTAAGGCGGTAAGCGGCATCAATTGTTTTTTGAGCAGACATTTCCCGGGTTATAAAAAGAAAAAATATGATTGCTGTTGTCTTGAAAAAAAAATTTTGATCCGTCATTAATGCTCCTTTAAGGACGGATCAAAATTAAGAACATTTCAGGTCATTTATTTTTCTGCTTATCGTTTGATCTTTGTTGCTGAGGCTGCCTCATATCATGTGAGGGAGTTACCGGCTGCGGCCTGTATGTTCTTCTTTGAATCCTGTTTTCTTTCGGAGCATTCCTATCCATATCCCTGCTTCTGTCAACGCTCTTCGGAGTTTGTGAACTGTTGTCTGCGGGCTTCACGTTTTGCTGCGGAGCACTTTTAGCCGGCTGCTGCTGATCCTTTACATCATTCTTAGGAGCACTTGTTCGTGGCTGTTCCTTTTGCGGAGCGTTATCTGCTTTAGCAGGCTTTATACTTTTTATATCTTCCACTTTGCGGGGCGCTGCTTTAACTGCATCGTCTTTCCTGATAGCAGGACGATAAATACGCAGTTCGTTTTTATCTACGGATGCTCCGGGCTTAGAATTTTCCTTTATCGCAAGCGGCCTTATTTCACTTCCCGTGACTTTTTGCACATCATCCCTGCGCGGTCCTGAAACGAATGTGGTATGATTGCTTTTGTCAATATACGTGTTGTTTATCACGGTAGATTTCTGAATGATTGTACCGTTGTTATTCCGTGGAGCATAATATGCGGATACGCGCGGATTTGTTATATATCTTTCATTTACAAAAAACCAGCGTTCATGCGGAATAACATACCTCGGGCCAAATGCAACCGTAAGGCTCACGCCAGGTGGTATGGGTGCCCATCCGTAAAAACCGGGCGATCTTCTCCAGCAAACCCATGCAGGTCCCCATTCGGTTCCCGGAACCCAAAGCCATCCGTAAAAAGGATCAAACTGCCAGCGCCCATAATGAAATGGCGCCCATCCCCATGGATAATCAGAAACCCATGTCCATCCGAATTCTGTAAATACCCAATGTCCACCCGACCCATACGGGCTGAATCCTGCCACGCCTGCGGGAATCCATACATAACCATACTGCGGGTAACTGACCCAATGCCCGTATGGGCTTAGTTCGTCATAAAATAACTGGAAGCTAACTGAAACCTGGGCTTGTGTTTTTTCAATTGCAGTGAATAAGCTCATTGCTAAAATCGCAAGAACCATTATTATTTTTTTTGTTTTCATAATATTTAATTATTTTTCTCAATAACCAGTTTCATTTTGGACTTAAAAATTACCAAGAAAGTATTAAGATAGGATGAAAACTCCGGATGAATTTTTTAAAAAATAGGTTAACAGTGAATTAAAAAAACTATTCCACAATGATTTCATCTGCAAACAACCATGCAGGCTTATTTTCGCCCGGTGAACCAACTGGTATAATGCCTTTATTCCCGGCAATGATTTTTATAAAACGGCTTTTTACATTTCCCAAATGAAAAATTAATTGTCTTTTCATTTGCTTTATTTCTTCCGGAGAAATTATTCCCAGGCTTTTAAAATTAATTTCATCATCCGAAGAAAATATCTCCACCCTACCCGGCAAATAAATCCAGCTCGTTGTATCCTGTAATACATCAAGAATTATTTTTGAAAAAGTTTCTTCCTTTCCAAAATCAATCACAGCGGCAAGATTCTCACCGCTGAACCCAAGCCAGTCAGAACCCCGCCAGGGCAAATCACCGGTAATGCCATTCACCAATGTAAACGCTCCGCCAATATTATATTTTTCTGAAGGTTGTATTGACAGGGTTATTTTTTTTCCGGTTGCTTTATTAATATTAAATTTCTGTTCGGAGATTCTGCCTTTCAATTTTCCATCACTGAATAATGCAGCCTTAACAGTTGCAGAATTATAAATTTTTAAATCAGGATCAATCACAGGCAGATCAGCGCGCGGATCTGAGCCGTCAATAGTGTAATGTATTTCATCCGTTTCATCATGGATTGCATCAAAAGAAATGTGAAGTCCCCGATTCTCCTCTGTGGAATCAACGTGTATTTTTATATCAAACAATGCTTTTGAAAAATTGATATTGTTTTTTTCAAACCACACGAAATGTTTTGCCAGTCTTTTCACAAGATCCATATAATTCCTGTTTTCTTCTTTCAGTGACCACAACACTTCAGACAGTGCGCACATCCTTGGAAAAATCATATACTCAACTTGTGCAAAATCCGGTATATATTCTGTCCATACATTTCCCTGCGCTCCTAGGATGAATTTTTTTTCTTCAATGTTTAATTCCTTTGGAACCGGCTCATAGGAATAAACTTTTTCCAGTGGAGTATATCCCCCGAATGCCAACGGTTCATTCCGGTTTTCGGACTGGTAATGGTCAAAATAACAATAATCACCCGGGGTCATTACTGCAAAATGTTTTTGTTTTGCTGCGGCAATTCCTCCTTTATAACCCTGCCAGCTCATAATGGCCACATTTCCTCTAAGACCACCTTCAAGGATTTCATCCCAGCCTATTATTTGTTTTCCTTTTGTATTTAAAAATTTTTCGATCCTGTCAGTAAAATAACTTTGAAGTTCTGCCTCATTTTTTAATCCAAGCGTCTTTATCAGCGTTTGACAATGCCCGCAGTTTTTCCACCGTATTTTTGGAACTTCATCACCTCCGATATGAATATATTTTCCGGGAAACAATTCACATACTTCTGTTAAAACATCTTCCAGGAATTTGAAAGTTTCCTCTTTCGGACAAAAAACATCTTCATACACACCCCAACTCTTACCAACTTCAAAGGGTCCGCCTGTACATGAAAACTCCGGGTAAGCTGCAAGTGCAGCCAGGCAATGGCCCGGCATTTCAATTTCAGGAACAATAGTTACATGCTGTTTCTGCGCATAAGAAACTATTTCACGAATTTCATCCTGTGTATAAAATCCTCCGTAACGGACCGTGTCAAATTTCTGTTCAGCATAAGGTCCGATCATAGAACCATTTCTCCAGGCACCGACTCTTGTAAGTTCAGGATAACTTTTGATTTCAATCCGCCAGCCCTGGTCATCTGTCAAATGCCAGTGAAAAACATTCATTTTATATAATGCAAGATGATCAATGTATTTTTTAATTTCTTCCTTAGAAAAAAAATGACGGCTCACATCAAGATGCATTCCGCGCCACTTGAAACTGGGATAATCTTCAATCTCCAATTGTTGAATAGAAACCGGTTCACTTCTTTCCAGCGGAAGTAATTGCCTTAAGGTTTCCAGCCCATAAAAAAAACCTGGAGCCTCTGATGCTGTGATAGAAATTTTACTTTGCCTGATGGATAAATGATATTGTCCCTCCGGTTTCGTATCATCCTTTACTTTTTTCAGCAGGATAAAATTTTTTCCTTTTGGAATTGAATTCAAAACAGGCAGCGAAAACCTATAATTTTTTTTCAAATAATTATTAAAATGTTCCACCTCACCTGACAATGTTACGTCAGGAACGTAGATTTTCCATTGGGAATCTATATTCGTAAAACCTTTTCCTTTTATTACCTGTAGAGGTTTTGGAATGATTGATAAAATAGAATCAGGAGTTCCGGCATAAACCAAAACGGAAAACACCAGGAGGAAAAAACTTGCAAATATTTTTTTCATAACATTTTTTAATGCCCGTAAGATGCAAAAATTTTGGAAACAAAGTTTCAGGTTTTCATACCTGTTAATAACCCGTTTTGTAACTGTTCAAAGAAACCATCCGGTGCACGAAAAAAATATCTATGTTCGTTGCAAAATAAAACCACATGAATTTAACTGCTGCTACAAAATCAAACTATGGATTTTCCATTTTTATTCTCGGAACATTATTTTTCATTTTCGGATTTGTTACCTGGCTGAACGGGACTCTTATCCCTTATCTTAAGATTGCCTGTGTGCTGAATAATTTTGAATCTTACCTGGTAGCTTTTGCGTTTTACATCTCCTATTTTTTCACCGCTCTTCCCTCCTCGTGGATCTTAAAAAAGACAGGTTTTAAAAAAGGAATGATGGTTGGACTCCTGGTAATGGCAGGCGGAGCACTCGTTTTTATTCCTGCAGCACAAACAAGAACTTACGGATTGTTTCTAACAGGGCTTTTTATTATCGGCACCGGGTTATCCATCCTGCAAACAGCGTCCAATCCATACATAACTATCCTCGGGCCGCTTGAAAGTGCAGCAAAGCGGATAAGCATCATGGGAATTTGCAATAAAGTTGCCGGTACTCTTGCTCCGATAATTTTGGGCGCAATTGTTTTGAGCGATGCCGATACCCTTGTAAAAGAATTGCAGGAAATGAATGCAGCTGATAAAATTATAAAATTGAATGAGCTCGCTTCGCGCGTTATATTCCCTTACACGATCATGGCTATTGTGCTAGCAGGACTTGCTATGATGGTTCGCTTTTCAAATATTCCTGAAATAGAGACTGAGGGAGAAAATGTAAAAGTTGCCGATCCCGTTTCTAAAAAAAATATTCTTCAATTTCCTAATCTTGTTCTTGGAGTGATTGCACTCTTCCTTTATGTCGGAGTTGAAGTAATGGCCGGAGATACGATTGGTCCTTACGGCCAGCACCAGGGAATTGCTCTGTCAGTTTCAAAAAATTTTACGGCCTATACGCTGACCGCAATGGTCATTGGCTATATCATAGGAATCTTGCTGATTCCAAAATATATTAAACAGGATAAGGCACTTGCGATTTCTGCAGGTGTCGGAATACTATTTACACTAATTACACTTACCACTACCGGTTATACTTCAGTAATGTTTATTGCATTACTCGGATTGGCGAATGCACTCATGTGGCCCGCTATATGGCCGCTTGCACTGGAAGGACTGGGAAAATTCACAAAGACCGGTTCTGCTCTTTTAATTATGGCAATCGCAGGTGGTGCATTGATTCCTCCGTTATATGGAAGGCTTTCAGATCTTTCATCCATCGGTGCACAGAAAGCATATTTTATTATGATTCCCTGTTATCTTTTCATTCTTTATTATTCGTTAAAAGGGCACAAGCTTCGTAAAAATTGAAAAATATTTTTTATTGAACAATTTGTTCTCGTGGACCTGCGGGCTGAAATATTAAAAGAACATTCTAAAAAGCAGACGATGAAAATTGTAAAGTTCATCGGAGGAGATGCAAAAAAATTTAAATCGCTTATGGATTTGTTTTTCAATGATGAATACCGCGTGGTGCAACGCTCCGCATGGATGGTAAATAATTGTGCTATGAATCATCCTCAATTAATCAAACCTTACCTGGAAAAAATGATTGATTACCTGCAAAAACCCGTGCATGATGCTGTCAGAAGAAATACAATCAGAATTTTACAGTTTATAGAGATTCCTAAAAACCTGACAGGGAAAGTGGCAAATGCTTGTTTTGATCTGCTGCAATCAAAAAATGAACCGGTGGCTGTAAAAGTTTTTTCAATGTCAGTGCTTGGTAAGCTGTGCAAAACAGAACCGGATCTTAAAAATGAATTACGGTTATTGATTGAAGAACAACTCCCCTACTCTACTGCAGGATTTCGGGCAAGAGCAAAAAAAATTCTAAAGGAATTGGAAAAATAATTCGGGCTGTGAGCCTTCTACGGGATTCGAACCTGCGACCTGCTCATTACGAATGAGCTGCTCTACCAGCTGAGCTAAGAAGGCTTTTGGGTTTGACGTCACTAAACTTTTTATAAATCAGATTTTTTTATCGGATGTTAACTTCCTGAAATATCCTTTAATACTCTTTCAATTGCTTTTGAAGAAATTTCTGAAAGCTGTTTGATCTGTGAAACATTTTCCCTGAGGCTCCTCAAAGGCTGTTCAGTTTCTTTTATAGTTTTAAGCTCCTGGTCTATGGAATTAAACAATCCGGAAGTATTTTTTATTTCAGCGGCAATATTTTCATTCAGAAATTTGAGACGATTGATGACTCCTACTGACATTTGACCGCGCGTCACTGCACTGCTTTTTTCAAAAATTTGATTCCTGTTATTTCGCAGCAAATTTTTTGAAGATTTTATTTTGTTGTTGTACTTCATCAGCAGGTAAATAAATAATCCTAAAAGCACAATGGTAAAAATTGCTGAATACCTGAAATTATTTTTTCTCAGCCCTTCCAAAATTGATTTGTCAGAAAGCAACATCTTTTTTTCTTTCTCCAAAGCAGCTGTTTCATCAAGCACAGAAGCACTCAGGTCCGAATGCTTCTTAAGCGTTTCAGCTATGCGATTGCTTTTTTCTTCCGCAAGAATTGTCTCTCTAAGAGAAAGATATTTCTGGTAAATATCATAAGCAGGCCTGCTGTAGCGATGAATTCTGAAAGCCAAAGCCAGTTGCTTATAAGCCTCTGCATAATGTTCTTTTTCCTCTTTTGTTTTTAATTGCGAAAACTCAATTGCACGCAGTTTAATACGGCAATCATTCAATTTATTTAAGTCGTAAGAAACTTTTATCTGTTCAATAATTTGATCAATCTCCCCTGTATCAGCAATTGTTTTAAAGCTGATTGCAAATACAAGAATGATTGTAAGACTAAAGGCTGTTATCTTTTTAAACATCATTATACAGGAGTGTTGATAGGGAAACGAACAATAAAATCAGTTCCTTTTCCGGGTTCTGTTTCAATTATGATTTCTCCGCCATGCTTCTTTTTTATTATTTCAGCGGCAAATGATAATCCCAATCCATTTGCCTGGTCAGGGGGTTTAGCTGTGAAGAACGGCTCATAAATCCTTGGCAATATTTTATCATCAATGCCAGCTCCATTATCTTTTATTCTTACCTGTACAAAGCGGGGAAGTTTCCGAGATGTTACACTTATTTTAGGATCATAGCTTTTGCCTGCAGACTTTTTCTTTTCATAAACGGCATAAAATGCATTATTAAAAAAATGAAATAATGCTGTACGAATCGCTAAAGGCATAATGCTGATCTCGGGAAGAATTTTCTCTAGATCTTTCGTCCTTGAACAATCAAATGAGTCATCCAATGATTTTATCCAGTGAAATGATATATCAAAAACCTCATTGATCAGGTTATTCAGGTTGGTACTTACTTTTTCCTCGGCTGCGGAATCTCTTGTCAGTTCATAGTAGCGTAAGGAAGAAACTGAACGTTCTGCATCCTCGTTAACCCGGTTAATAGATTCCGCACATTTTTGAAAATCATCCGTTTTCTTTCTCTGATTGATGGCAATGGATTTTAATTTTGCAATAAGGGAAACAGACCGGACAGAATTTTCGAATATAGATTTAAAACTGAAACCCAGATCAGCTTTGGTTTTTGTCAGGCCATCCCATACTTCAGCCAGCTTGAGTGTTCGTTTCAACTGGATGGAAGAAATATCCTCAAGCCTCTTTGCTTTCTTGGCAAGCTCTATTCGTGAAATTAAAATTCCTGTAAGAAGCGAAACAAGCAGAACAAAAAATATAATGGTGTTCCTGGTTAGCTTTTGCTTCTCTTTTTCAAGGGAATCATTTTCTTTCTTAAGCAAATCAACCTCTTTTTGTATTTCCGTCATTTCATGCTGACGCCTTGAAAAATCAGTCTTAAATTTTGATTCAAGCCGGTTGATTTCGTCTTTTTCCTGCCTGACTAATTCTTTTTCCTTCAATTCTCCATACTGTTGGAGCATTTCAAAAGCAGGGCCGTTTTTAAACCCATTATAGAGTTCAGTTGCCTGCTGTTGGTAGTTTCTCAACCGGTCGGATTGATTAGTTGTGCCGGAATCACCGATTGCCTGTGTAAAACCCTCTACAGAGATAGTAATCCATAAAAGAGTGATAAAAAAGTTCTTTATTCTTAACATCCTTGAAAAAATCGCTGCTGCAAAGAAAATAAAATCTTGTGATTAAATGATTACAGAAATTATTTGAAGTAACGAATATTAAATTATTATGTTACAGCGCCCCGACAAAATGTCTTATTTTTTCACAACCCGGATCATTCTCTCCTTACCGCTTAAATCGGTCTTTATAATCACATCCGTAAACTTTTGTATTTCGGGTAATTCAAAAATTTCACGGCTTAAATTTTCATTCATTTCAAAATAAAGCCGGCCGTGAGGTTTTAACGCGTTTCCCAAAGCTAAACTTGCAATATGCTCATAGAACAATAATGGATTTTTACCTTCCACAAACAATGCAATGTGAGGCTCGTGATCTGTAACATTTCGGTGCATTCGTGACTTTTCATGCTGAGAGATGTAAGGGGGATTGCTTACGATCAGATCAAATGAATCTTTTGATCCGAGAGTCATGCTTTTTAAAATATCCATTTGTTGAAAATTTATTTTAACATCATTGATTAAAGCATTATTTTGAGCAACCTGTAAAGCATCTTTTGAAATATCAATGGCAGTTATTCCTGCCGAAGGAAAATTTTTTTTTAGTGCAATAGCAATGCAACCACTCCCGGTACCGATGTCGAGAATTTTAAAATTACCTTTAGTTTTAAATTTCAAACTTTTAATTTCTTCCAATATCCATTCTACCAATTCTTCCGTTTCGGGCCGCGGGATTAAAACATTTTTATTGATTTTAAATTTTAATCCCAGGAATTCTGTTTCACCTGTAATATATTGTAAAGGTTCATACGATTTTAATTTTTTTAAAACCTTTAAAGCCTTCTGTATTTGTTTTTCACTTAATTGTTCATTCTTTTTAATCAGTAAATCTGTGGCTGAAATATTTAAAGAATATATCATTGCGTTTTTTGTAAGCGATTTTAATTCACTTTCATCGTAAAGCTCTTTCAGCTCAGTATAAAATTTTTTCTTTAACGATTCAACCTGCATGACCTGCAATGATAACCGGCATCAAAGTAAAAACAATTAATGTACTTTTGAATCATTGCTAAAATATTTTTAAATGGATCATGAGCACTATATGAAAAGGTGTATGGAGCTGGCAGGAAAAGGGCTGGGATATACGGCACCTAATCCGATAGTCGGTTGCGTGATTGTAAATGATTCAAAAATTATTGGCGAAGGTTATCATGTTTCATATGGAAGCCATCATGCAGAAGTGAACGCCATCAATTCTGTTAAAGATAAAAGTGTATTTTCAAAAAGCAGGTTATATGTCACACTTGAACCATGTTCTCATTTTGGTAAAACTCCACCCTGCACCGATCTTATTCTAAAACATAAAATTCCTGAGGTTATTATAGGCATGAAGGATCCGTTTGAAAAAGTAAATGGCAGCGGGATTCAAAAACTAAAAAAAGCGGGGATCAAAGTTATTTCCGGTGTGCTTGAAAAAGAATGCAGGTTTATAAACCGAAGGTTTATCATATTTCATGAACAGAAACGCCCTTACATTATTCTAAAATGGGCTCAAAGCATGGATGGATTTATTGCCCCGGATCAACAATCTTTTGCGAAAACACAAGCAACGATCCCAGGAAATAAAAAAATTTACTGGATAAGCAATGAATACTCACGGATGCTGGTGCATAAATGGAGGAGTGAGGAGGCAGCTGTAATGACGGGTACAAATGCTGCACAAAAGGATGATCCGCGATTAACAGTAAGAAACTGGCAGGGGAAAAATCCGATCCGAATTGTCATTGATAAAAATCTAAAGCTTGATCGCTCTCTCAACTTATTTGACAGGAAAGCAAGAACTGTTGTTTACACATCAAAAAATAAGAGTTCAGAAATTAATCTTGAGTTTGTAAAAATTAATTTTGATGGTAATGTGTTAAAGCAAATCATGAGTCATCTTTACGGGGAAAATATACAATCGGTGATAGTGGAAGGAGGAACAATTTTGCTTCGATCTTTTATTGAAAAAAAATTGTGGGATGAGGCAAGAGTTTTTTCTAATAATTCCATATTAAACTCAGGTGTTACTGCACCCGAGATTAAGGGGAATATACTTTACACCCGGGAAATTGATAATGATACCTTGACGGTTTTTAAAAACCGAATCGCCTCATAAAAATAAATTTCATTGTATAAAATGATTCCCGATGATACGTATAAAACTATTTCTAAAAAATCAGAAGGAAGTTATCGTGATCGGGGAAGTAAGTTTATTGCGGACGCTTTCCCGGTTTCCGCAGGGTGTGAAGTAAAAGAAATATTAAAAGGTATTAAAAAAAATCATCACAAAGCAAATCATCATTGCTATGCAATGCGCCTGACTCCTGATAAGAAGATTTTCAAATGCAGCGATGACCGTGAACCTGCTGGTTCAGCAGGAAGGCCTATATTAAATGTATTATTGAGTAATGAGCTTACGGATATATTGATTGTAGTTTCAAGATACTTCGGTGGAACACTGTTAGGTGTACCCGGTTTAATCAATGCATACCGGACTGCCGCACAGGATGCAATTGATCATGCGGACAAGGTTCTTAAAACTGTGAATCTCCTGTATGAACTGCAATTTGATTATTCAATGATGAATGAAGTGATGAATATTTTAAAAAATGAAAATGCCCTGTTAATTAATCAGAATTTTAACGACCTTTGTATTATCAGGTTTGAAATCCGCAAGGGTAAATCCGAAAACCTGGTAGATAAAATAAAAAATAACCATCGATTAATAAATAATGTTAAAATCATTTGTTTAAGTTAATTATCTTTTCTGATATTTGAATTTTTCATAGCTGCACTGCTGCGTTGAATTTCCACTACGGCATGTTATTGTAGTTACCAATTAATGAACAGTAAATAACCAAAGGGCACCATGAAGCCAGGAATTAATTTTAGTAATGCAAGAGCCAAAGCTTAAGACACTTCACATTTTTGAAAATTATTTACCTGAATCGCAAAACTGGACGTTTCGCATCCTTAATAACTTTGAGGGAGTTGAAGTGTATGTTTGCGCGCTTGAATACCATAACCCTCAATTTGTAAACTCTAAAATCAATCTTATCGAAATTCCTGATTATGTAAACTGCGAGCTGATGGTAGAGGGCGGATTACATTCTGAGTCTTTTTATGACAAAGCCATCAATAAATTAAAAAGGAATACCCGTTTTGAAAAATATCTTGAGTATTTGGCAAGAAAGATTAAAGAATTAGACATTGACCTGCTCCATTGTCATTTTGCAAATGTAGGATGGAAATTCATGAAATTAAGAAAGCTTACAGGTAAACCTCTTGTGGTTTCTTTTTATGGATTCGATTATGAAAGTCTTCCTTATACTTTTAAAGACTGGGAAAAAAGATACCAGGAATTATTTAATACAGCTGACTTATTTATTTGTGAAGGACCGTTCGGAGCGGGAATCCTCAAATCGAAAGGTTGCCCTGAAAAAAAGATAAGGGTAAACAGGCTGGGTGTGGATCTTAAAAAATTTCCATTTTATCATCGTGAGAAAAAAGAAAATGAGCTGAGCCTTGTTCAAATAAGTAATTTTTTCCAGAAGAAAGGTCATACATATACCTTGCAGGCATTTATGCAGGCCCTTAAAACATGTCCCAATTTGTCACTCACCTTTGTGGGAAGCGATTTCGATAATAATAAAGTAAAGCTTCAGAAGACCGTGAAAGAAAATCACCTGGAAGGCAAAGTTGTTTTTCTTGATTTTCTCGATTTTTCGCAGCTGCATGAATTCTTAAAATCTTTCCATGTATTTATTCAACCGAGTTGTTACGCTGACAACAGAGATTGTGAAGGCGGAGCACCGGTGGTAATATTGGATGCCGAAGCATCAGGAATGCCAGTGATATCAACCACACATTGTGATATTCCACAGGAAGTAATTCATAAGCAAACCGGCTATTTGTCACCTGAAAAAAATGCCATTGCATTAACTGAATCCATTGTGCGGTTTTACAGGATGACAAATGAAACATATCAAACTTTCGGAAGGGAAGCCAGGGAGCATATTGAACAGAATTTTGATACTGTGAAAAATTCTTCCCTGCTTAAAAATATTTACCTCGAATATCTGCACCGGTTTGCAATGAGCGTAATTGCATTGGTCTCACTTTAGTCATGTGAAGAAACTTTTTACTTAAGCCTGTTCCGTAATTTTTTTTTATTTTATCAGCCATGAAACTTTTAAAAAAACTTATCAGCATTCATGCTCCTTCAGGAAACGAAAGTATGATGACAGAATTTTTATTGGAACACATTCATAAAAATTCAAAAAACTGGAGCGTAAAACCTCAAATATTTTCAGGAGATGGTTTTCAAAACTGCATTGTGCTTGTTTTCGGAAAACCGAAAACTGCCGTGTACGCTCATATTGATTCCATTGGATTTACCGTGAGGTATAATAACCAATTGGTAAAAATTGGCGGGCCACATATTGAAGCGGGAATTAAATTAACCGGTGCCGACAGCAAAGGAAAGATAGAATGTGTCCTGATGACAGATGAGGATGAAAATCTGAAATGCGGGTTTGACCGTGACATTGACAGGGGAACTGATCTTGTTTTCAAAGCTGATTTCAGGGAGGAAATAGATTTTGTCCAATCCAATTACCTCGATAATCGTCTCGGTGTCTGGGTTGCACTGAAGCTTTGTGAAACATTAGAAAACGGGGCGATTGCTTTTTCGTGCTGGGAGGAACATGGAGGAGGAAGTGCCGGTTATCTTGCAAGATTTCTTTATGAAAAATTTAAAGTGAAGCAGGCATTGATCAGTGATATTACCTGGATAACTGAAGGGGTTACACATAATAAAGGAGTGGTTGTTTCCCTGCGCGACATGGGAATTCCCAGGAGAACTTTTGTTGAAAGAATAATTTCTATTCTTCGTAAAGAAAAAGTTTTATTTCAGCTTGAAGTAGAAAGAAGCGGGGGAAGTGACGGAACGGAATTACAGAAAATCCCCTACCCTATTGACTGGTGTTTCGTTGGAGCAGCGGAAGATTTTGTACATTCTCCGAATGAAAAAGTGCACAAGAAAGATATTGAAAGTATGCTCGAAGCATATAAGGTTTTGATAAAACAACTTTAATCTCTTAAGAATTCCCGTTCTTAAAATATCCTGACATATGCGCTGTGAAATAATCCGGGGCAGCACATGGTTTTAAAGTATTTTTATTAATGAACACTAAGGTAGTACTGGCAATATTCACTAAAACATTTTTCTCATTGAAAGTTTCATAGTCAAAAATGATTCTTGCGCCCGGCATATTTTTAATTACAGTTTTAATTGTCAGCAAATCATCATAAAATGCCGGCTTGATAAATTTAATATGATAATCCAGCACAGGAAGAATGATTCCCTCATCCTCCATTTCTTTATAAGTCATTCCCATTATCCGCAGTGATTCAACACGGGCAACTTCAAAATAGGTGGCATAATTTCCATAATACACATAACCCATGCGGTCAGTTTCTGCATACCGGACTCTTATTTTGGTTTCTGAAATGAACATACAATAAATTTTTTTACGAATGAAACAAATGTAAACAGATTCTTATTATCATTACAGCATCTTTTGTTTCCGCGTCTTTTCAGGCTAACATGAACAGGTTTATTAATTACATATTCTGCGTTTTATTTTTTTTCAGCGCCTGTTCTGCGCCTGCCCGGCTGGATCATGTGGAAAAAAAACAATATGCTTTCAGTACAAAAGAGTTTGTTTCAGTGGATTCTTCCGTCCTGCAAAATATCCTTCCCTATAAAACAAAGATGGATGCGGAGGTAAATGTTCTGATCGGGAAATCAGCGCAACCTGTTTCCAAAGATCAGCCGGAAGGATTACTCGGAAACTTTGTGGCTGATCTTTCATTAGAAGAATCACGAAAACATTTTTATCCGGAGGATAATAAAAATGTAGATTTCTGCTTTTTAAATAATGGTGGGTTACGGGCAGCTTTACCTGCAGGTGAAATCACCAAAAGGAATATTTTTGAAGTAATGCCTTTTGAAAATGAACTGATCGTTCTTTCCATGACCGGTTCAGATGTAAAACAACTCCTTAATTATATAGTGAGCAAAAACGGAATCCCGGTCGGGGGATTAAGAATGAAAATAAAAAATAAGGAAGCTGCGGATGTCGTGATAAACAATTCGCCTTTTGATTCCACCAAAATATACAAGGCGGTAACATCAGATTATCTTGCCAATGGAGGAGATAATCTTTTTTTCCTTGCTGAAATTAAAAAACGCGATTATGTGAATCTCAAGATCAGGGATGCCATGATCGAATATATTGAGCAATTAACCAAAGACGGAAAAATCATTGACCCGAAATTAGATGGAAGAATTACTGTTGAATAAAAAAAATAACAGGCGCGATTTCCTGAAGAAAATTTCGGCAGGTGCTGCGCTTGCCACCATCGGAGGAATTCCCCTGGATGCATTTGCAAAAAAGGAAATGGTAAAGATTACCATTCTCCATACCAATGATGTGCACAGCCACATTGAGCCCTTTCCTGATAATGATCCGAAATATGCCGGAATGGGAGGAGTTGCACAGCGTTCAGCCATGATCAATAAAATAAGAAGCGAGGAAAAAAATGTATTACTTCTTGATTCGGGAGATATTTTCCAGGGCACTCCTTATTTTAATATGTATGGTGGAGAATTAGAGTTAAAGCTGATGAGCATGATGAAGTATGATGCATCCACCATCGGTAATCATGATTTTGATAATGGCATTGAAGGATTGGCAAAACAATTACCCAATGCTACTTTCCCCCTGCTGAATTGCAATTATGATTTTTCTGATACGGTGCTGAAAGACAAAACTGCGCCCTATAAAATTTTCGTGAAAGACGGAATTAAGATCGGTGTGTTTGGTTTGGGAATTGAATTAAAAGGATTGGTGGATCCCAAATTGTACCGGAAAACAATTTATCTTGATCCGCTGCAGAAAGCTGCAGAAACTGCTCACCTTCTGAAAAAGGAAAAAAAATGCGATCTTGTGATTTGCCTGTCCCATTTGGGTTTCAAGTATCCCGATGAAAAGGTATCTGATGTGGTTCTTGCAAAAGAATCGCTGAACATAGACTTGATACTCGGAGGACACACGCATACATTCATTGACGATCCATACAAATATTTTAACCGGGACGGAAAAGAAGTGATGGTTGCCCAAGTGGGATGGGCAGGAATCAGGTTGGGAAGAATTGATTATTTTTTTGAAACAAATTCAAAAAAAAGTGTTATGAATGCTACCACGTTAAAAGTTTTCAAATTGTCAAGTGAAATTTAATTTTTTTTTTATTTTTTTTTCCGCAAAATTTGCATACATTTATTTCGTACAATTGTACCATTGAAAAAATAAACCAAAAAACAAAACCTACACCTCAATAATTTGCCAGTCTCAAGTATGCAGAAGTCACACGTAAAAGTTTGGGAGAACTGCCTGAAAATAATAAAAGACAATGTAACTGAACAGAATTACAAAACATGGTTTGAACCGATAAAATCAATTAAGTTAGAAAGCAATATTCTCACGATTGAAGTTCCCAGCCAGTTTGTTTACGAATATCTCGAAGAACACTACATTACGCTTTTAAGAAAAATTATCAAGCACGAGCTTGGTCGGGAAGGAAAATTAGAGTACAGCATTGTGATGGAAAACAATGCCGGAAATAATAAACCGTACACCGTAAAATTTCCGGGTAAGAATGCCAACTCACTGAAGAATCCATCTCTGATGGCTCCGTTGAATTTAAATTCAACAATTAAAAATCCGTTTATAATTCCCGGTTTAAAAAAGATTGACATTGACTCGCAGCTCAATCCAAATTATTCATTCGAGAATTTTGTAGAGGGAGATTGCAACCGCCTTGCACGTTCTGCAGGTTATGCTGTTGCACAGAAACCGGGTGGAACATCATTCAATCCATTGTTGGTTTATGGCGGAGTCGGCCTTGGCAAAACACATCTCGTTCATGCAATCGGGATTGAAGCGAAAGACCGTTTTCCCAATAAAACAGTTTTGTATGTTCCTTCCGACCGTTTCATGCACCAGTTTGTGGATGCAGTGAAAAATAATTCTCAGAATGATTTTGTTCATTTTTACCAGATGATTGATGTGCTCATCATTGATGATATTCAATTTTTTGCCGGCAAAGAAAAAACCCAGGACGTATTTTTCCATATTTTCAACCATCTTCACCAGAACAGCAAGCAACTCATACTTACATGCGACAAAGCGCCTGTTGACCTGCAGGGAATGGAACACCGCCTGTTGTCACGTTTCAAGTGGGGACTCTCCGCTGATCTTCAGACAGCGGACCTGGAAACACGCATCGCCATCCTGAAAAGAAAAATGTACATTGACGGAATTGAGCTGCCCAATGAAATTGTAGATTACATTGCATACAGCATCACATCAAATATCCGTGAATTGGAAGGCGCATTAATTTCCATCATCGCGCAGGCATCTATGAACAAGAAGCCGATTACACTTGAATTGTCAAAGCAGATGATTGACAAATTCGTGAAAAACACGGTGCACGAAATTTCGATTGATTATATCCAAAAAGTAGTTTGTGATTATTTTGAGCTGCCGCTTGATCTTTTAAAATCAAATACAAGGAAACGTGAAGTGGTCCAGGCACGGCAACTTGCCATGTATTTTTCCAAGAGCCTTACAAAATCTTCTCTTTCAAATATTGGTGTTCATTGCGGAGGAAAAGATCATGCAACGGTGCTTCATGCCTGCAGAACGGTAAACAACCTGATGGAAACAGATAAAAAATTTAAAACATACGTAACCGATATTCAGAAAAGAATTAATGTTTCACGCGAATAACAGGAAAAGCGATTCAAACGAAAAACCATTCTCATTTGAAGGATGGTTTTTTTATTTACACTAAAAACAACAATACTACCCTTATCACTTATCCTTTAAAAAATGAAACTCCTCATGGTTTGCCTCGGCAACATCTGCCGCTCCCCTCTCGCAGAAGGAATAATGAAAGAGAAAATAAAAAAAGCAGGTTTGGATTTTTTTGTTGATTCAGCAGGGATGATCAGCTACCATGTCGGAGAATGCCCCGACCATCGCTCGATAGCAGTGGCAAAACAATTTGGAATTGATATTTCAGAACAGGTGGCGCGTAAGTTTACAAAAAATGATTTTGAAAAGTTCGATTTAATTTTTGCCATGGACACTTCCGTCTATGAGGAACTTATTTCAATTGCAACATCCGAAAAACATAAAAAAAAGATTCACCGGTTTTTAGATTTTGCAGAATGGGATTCCTCTGAAGTTCCCGATCCCTATTATGGGTCAAAAAAAGATTTTGAAGAGGTTTTTAACCTGCTTAATGCGGCTGGTGATAAAATAACAGGTAAATTTTTGAAAAATAACTCGTGACCTTTTCTATTGCCCTTTAAGAAACCAGGATTTTTTTTATTACCTGCTGACAGCGTGGAAAAAATAGTTCGGGTTCTTTTCTCTGAAGAAATCAATGTTATTTATTTTAGCATTCCATGATTAACAAACTTTTATTTTCAGCCATTCAAAAGTTCTGGAATGAAAAACCCTTCCTGTGTATTCTTGTTGCAGCAGCCTTTTTCAGATTGCTTGCTGTAATTTTTTCAAAAGGCTTTGCCATGAGCGATGATCATTTTCTTGTTATAGAACCTGCTCAGAGTTGGGTGGATGGCCATGGCAATTACTGGCTTCCCTATTCCACTGAGAAAATTGTCAAACCATCCGGGCACAGTTTGCTGTATCCCGGCTTGCATTATTTCCTCTTCAAAACTTTACAATTTTTTGGAATATACGATCCGCAGCCTAAAATGTATGTCGTTCGCCTGCTTCATGCTGCATGGTCCATGATAACAGTTTATCTCGGGTATAAAATAGCATTACGCATCAGCGGGATTAAGGCAGCTAAGATGGCAGGCATCCTATTGGCAATTTTATTTTTCATGCCCATGATGAGCGTGCGCAACCTTGTGGAGTTTGTATGCATTCCCCCTCTTATGTACGCAACCTGGCTGGTGATAAAAAACCAGGAAACACACAAAAAAATTCCTTTTATTTCAGCGGGATTTTTTTTAGGATTGGCATTCAGCATACGGTTTCAGACTTCTTTATTTATTGCCGGTTTCGGGCTGGCACTGCTGCTCCAAAAAAAGTGGAAACAAGCTTTTGCAACAGGTGCCGGCTTGCTGCTTTGCGTTGCTTTGGTGCAGGCATCTACCGATATGGTTATCTGGCATCAGCCTTTTATGGAATTCAGAGAATACGTCCGTTATAATATGGAGAATGCGGAAACGTATGGTGTGGCAAGGTGGTATATTTATGTACTCTTCTTAAGTGGAATTCTTATTCCTCCTGTCAGCCTGTTTATTCTTTTTGGTTTTTTAAAAAGCCGGAAGAAGCATCTTATTTTATTTTTACCTGCACTTGTTTTTTTTGTTTTTCATTCATCTTTTCCAAACAAACAGGAACGGTTTATCCTCCCTGTGATTCCTTTTATTATTACACTTGGTTCTGTTGGCTGGTGCGAATTCATTGCGAAATCAGCTTTCTGGAATAATAATAAAAAGCTGTACCGTGCAGGCTGGATATTTTTCTGGTCATTGAATACGGTTCCGTTAATAGTTGTATCCACAGCCTATTCTCACAGGAGCAGGGTGGAAGCAATGGTATATCTTTCTCATAAAAAAGATTTCAGGAACATGGTTATTGAAGAATCAAACCGCTCGGATTTTACCATTCCGCCCTTGTTTTATTTGCAGCACTGGATCCACACTTACTCTGTTACTTCAGCATTCCCTCCTGACTCACTGAAAATGGAATGGAGCTCGATCCCGGCCGCAACAAAACCGAATTACGTGGTGTTTAACCAGCAGGATAATTTTGAAAAGAGACTGGAAGATTTTAAAAAAGCGTTTCCCGGTTTAACTTATGAAACCACCATTGAACCCGGCTTTATTGATAATGTTATGCACCGGCTTAACAGCATTAATGCAAACTACACCTCGTATATTTATAAAATTAATGAGTGACTTTTTCTTTAGTGATATTTTATTACTTTCATTTCAATTTTCTCCCATCTTCACCACCTTCTTAATATAGCTTTCCCCGTTAGTTTTTATATTTAAAAAATAAACTCCCCGCAGCAAAAAGGAAAGATTGAATTCTTCTTCGGTTTTGTTAAATGAAAGTTGTTTTTCAAAAACTTTTTCGCCCATTAAATCATACATGATAATATTGGCTTTTTCTCCAACCTTAAACTTTAAACCAGAAACCGTAAACTTATCTGTAAAGGGATTTGGAGTAACTCCAATTTTTACCTCTGTTATTGAAATTTCTTCTAAGCCCACCGGGCCGCATAAAGTAAGGACACTTCCCATAGGTGAATGTGGCACTGAATCATCAACAGTGATGATATTAGCATTAGTAACTGTAACAGGAAGAGAAATAACAGAATCATTCAAGTTAGAAACAATAACTATTGCAGAATCTTCGAGACATCCATCTGTATTGCCGAGTGAATCTGTTTTGATCAGAAAAACATCATTTGAATTTGCAGAACCGTGTACACGAGCAGAAATTATAAATCCATTATCCTCTGTTTGCTTTACACCTCCACCCCACACATCTCCAGAACCGTATAACCTTGACCATTCAAGGTTGCCTGAACCATCTGTTTTCATTAAAAAAGCAAACTGACCACTTGAATTCGGGAGTGCGGTGCCTGCCACCACTAAACCATGATCCACACTTTCTTCAATCCATCCTGCCCTTCCATTTATACCACACTCATAAAATTTTTCCCATACTTTATTTCCAATTGAATCAATTTTTATAATGTATCTATGCAGACTGCGTTTCCCAGTAATAGCGTATCCACCATCAGAGGTGCGAGTTATGTGATGCTGGGCTAACAATGAGCTTGAGTCAAAATATTTTTTGGACCAAATAAAATTACCCAAGGAATCAGTTTTAATAATAAAAAGTTTTGAATGAACAGGGTCATATGCCTGCCCTGTCATTATATATCCATTATCATTCATTACAGAGAGAGATTCAAAAACTAAATCTTGCGTAGTAGTATATGATTTCGACCATTGAACATTACCTGTTGAATCACATTTAACCAGAAGGAAATCTGCATTTGTGGTTGCAGCGCCTAATATGAAGCCAAAATCGTTCGTTTCTCTGATTGTATAAAAAAGATGACTTGGTAAATTAATAAAGCTTTTAGACCAACTGATAGCGTAATTACTGTTTAATTTTATAATATAATAACTCCCTGCTGCAATATAACCACCATCATAGGTAGTACCTAGAGTTAATGTTACAGCAGATTGCATATTTTTCATCCATATTTTGTTTCCCAAACTATCCGTTCTTAATAATAAAAAGCGGTTACCTGTTAAAAATCCTCTATCAGGAGTTTGAATGACTTCATAAACAAATTCATTACCCGCTTGGGGGAAACTTAAATAAATCTTTTGAAAAGTGATTTGCTGAGAAAAACTATTCAGAGAGCTTAAATAAAAAATAGTAACAGTCAGAATTTTTTTCATTCACAAGAATTAAAAAAAGGAAAGATAGCCCTTTATTTCAATTTCGTTGCCATCTGAAAAGCATCTTTGCTGATGGACCGTTCATTTTCAAAATAAAATATTCCGCCCCATTTATAAATAACACGTGTGTAAATTGTTTCTTTATTTCCTGCTGTAACGGTAGCTTTCGTAATCGTCCGGTTCTTCTCTGTAATTTCTTCCACATTCACATTTGCAGGAACTTCCTCAGATTTTTCCAATTGGCGGGACTCGCTTCCCAGGTTTGCAGGTGCGCTTTGCTTAATTTTCACATCACTTCCTTCAATGGTGGCCGCAGATTTTTTTGAATCCGTTCCCGCATTTGCCGTGGCATTTAATTTTCTCCGCTCCTCCTCTTCCCGTTTTGCTTCAGTTTTCTTCCTTGCCTCTTCATCAGCCTGCGCCTTGGCCGCTTTCGCTTTCTCTTCAGATGCAAGCTTTGCTTCCGCTTTTTTCCTCGCTTCCTCCTCAGCATGCGCTTTGGCTGCTTTTTCCCTCTCCTCTGCTGAAAGCTTTGCTTCCGCTTTTTTGCGCTCATCCTCTTCCAGCTTTGCTGCTGCCTGTTTACGTTTTTCTTCTTCTACCTGTGCAGTCGCGTCTTTCTTTGCCTGTACTATGGAGTCGTTCCTTGCTTTTGTTTCTGCTTCCTGTTTTGCTTTGGCTTCTGCTTTTGTCTTCTGTTCTTCCTCAAGCTTTGCTTTTGCTTCGGCTTTCGCATTTGTAATGGAGTCCTGTTTAGCCTGTTCTGCTGCTTTTGCATTGGCAGTTGCATTTTTCCCTTCTTCTTTTTTCTTCTGCTCCAACTCGTCTTCCGCATCTTTCAAAGCAGACTGAATTTGCTTGGTATAATCCGTATCGTAATCAAAATCATCAGTCACTTTTGAATATTTATATTTCGCCACAGGCTGATTGAACACAACTATGTTTACCCCGTCATATTGTTTAATCAGAATAACCATCATAGGAATGGGATAAAACCCCTGGTCTATCCTGTCAGCAGGCGCTGCTGTATTTAACTGTATTTTCTTTGTAATGTAGCCGGGTTTGGTAAAAGAAAGGATATAATCATTATTCAGCTTCAGGTTGACGGCATATTTGGATTGTCCCGGCAGCGTTTGCTTTTCACCGGTCGTCAGGTTTTCCATTACCACATAGGCCTTATCAAAGTTCCCGTCTTCAACTTTAAAATTAATCTGCACATTTACCGTTCTCGGTTGTGCGTAAGAATAGCGCGGAATAAGCAAAGAAAAAAGCAGGCAAAAGGGGATGAAAAAAAATTTAACGCGTGAACTTTGTACTCTCATTTACGTAAATATTTTTCCGGGTACGGCAAAGATATTTAAAATACTGCCGGACGAATGAATAATGATGATAAGATATTTATATTTGAACAATGAATAAAGCCAGAATGTCTAAGTATTTTACGAAAAAACGGGCCATTGGTTTCCTGTTCTGTTTTTTTGCTTTACAGGCCTTTTCACAGGATGTAACTATGCAGCAAACGCTTGATTACATTAATGGAAAGTTTGCGGGAAGATGCTCGATAGATGTTTCAAAAGGAGTGCTGATTTCAGTTTACCAGCAGAACGGGCAGAATGTACGCGAAGACCAGGTGGGGGTGAATTATCTTGATACGAATGCGATAAAATACGACCAGGAGTACGGAGTTTTTTCTATCAGCTGCAAAGGCGCCCCGTCAAAAAAATGTGTTTCAAGGGATTTGTTCATTCGAAAAGAAAGCCGTGATTATGCGCGGATAAGCTGGGAAGTTTCCCTCGATGCAAAAGGGGTAAATGGCATGAGAAAAGCATTTATTCATATGATTCGTTTGGTGCTTGAATCTAAATATAAGAGCAGTGAAGCTTTTGAATAACTTTAAAATTCAATTTAATCATGAATTCTAAAAACTATCTTTTGATCTTATTCTGTGCGGTTTGTGTTAATGGGTATGCACAGAATGAAAAATCTCCCCCCGAGGAAGCTAAAGCGTTTTATAAAGAAGGATTAAAGGATTATAAATTTTTAAGGTATAAAGAAGCGATTGAAAATTATAATAAGGCCATCGCAATTGATTCAAGTTATATTAATGCTTATATACAAAGGGGATTCAGTAAGGGAATGATCAAAGATTTCACGGGTGAAATTGAAGATTATACAACGGCTATTAAAATTGATCCCAAACACAAGTTCGCATATATTTCGAGAGGCAGTGCAAAAAACAAAACGGGAGCATATAAGGAAGCAATCGAAGATTTTAATACCGCACTTGCAATAGATCCAAAAGACCAGGAAGCATATAACAACCGGGGGTTTTCTAAAAAAGCGCTGAATGATATGAAAGGTGCATGCGAAGACTGGAATAAATCAAAACAATTGGGAAATGAGGAAGCGAAAATTATTTTGAAGAATAACAGGTGTAAATAAAAAAGTTTAAGGTTTAAGGTTTAAGGTTTAAAGTTGTAACAAATCAAAAAACATTTAACTTTGAATAATAGTTTATAAATTCAATGAAAAGAATATTCGCAGTTCTGCTCTTAATTGTTGCCCCTACCCTGCTCTTCTCGCAGGAAGCTGAACAGGGAGATGCCTATTCAAACTGTTTGAAAAAAACAAGTTCAAAATGGGCTGATAATTGCCAGCAATGCTTCAGCTCTTCAAACACCTATCGCGTTTATCTCACGAATATCTGCAAGGACACTTTGGATGTGAAGATTGGTGTGCAGGAAAACACAAAAAAGTGGAGAACTTTTGTCCGGACTAATTTGACTCCTGCCGACAGTGTTACAGGGTATGCATGTGTAGGGACAGGTAAATATATTTTCTGGGCGCGTAAAGCAGGGAATAAAGAAATCATCTTTCCGGCTGACGAGGAGATTAACCTGAAATACGCTAAATAATATCCGGACTTTTCAATCTTGCTTTTCTCCAACTGCGAGGTGCGAAACTTCATTCCAGATTTCTGAGGCAATAATATGAGGAGCACGGTTTCCGTCTAAAGAAAAAATATTTTCACTCAACTTAAGAAGCTCGAACGCTTCTTTGTATTTATTCCGGACATTTTGCAGATTCTCCACTGTTTCATAAAGTTCAATAGAGCTGCGTTCATTGGTAAGCCTTTCCACACTTGCCTCGGGAGAAATATCAATATAAATATTCAAATCCGGACGCAGTAAGCCTGCGCTGAGCGAATTAGCCTCTATCACCCATTCAAGTGGCATGTGGGTTCCCTGGTATGCATACGAGGAAAAATAATAACGGTCGGTAATTACAGTGTATCCTTCTTCCAGTTTTTTCAGAATGCCATTTGTTTTGTCTAACAAATGATTTAACCTGTCCGCAACAAAAAGTCCTGCAATTGTCCGGTGATCTGCTTCAGTTCTATGGTTAAAAATATCACGGATTAATTTGCCTATCGGGCTGTCTGTGGGTTCGCAGGTAAGATGCACTTTATGCCCCGCGTTCTTCAGATTGTAAGAAAGCAACTTTACCTGTGTGCTTTTCCCGCTTCCGTCAATACCCTCAAAAGCTATAAATAAATTTTTTTTCATGTTCATTTCTCAGTATTAATTCTCTCATTTCTTCAACATTTGGCTAAGCTAATAAAAAACAATATTGGTGATTAAATGCGTGTTGAAATTTTTCTAGTGTCCCATTAGCATGCCTGCAATAAAACCCATAGTCCATGCAGCCTGGAAATTAAATCCACCTGTAATTCCGTCTATATCCAGGACTTCACCGGCAAAATATATTCCCGGACAAACATTACTTTCCATTGTTTTAAAATTTACACTTTGCAGGCTCACGCCACCGCATGTAACAAACTCTTCTTTAAACGTGGTTTTGCCTCTTACTTCGTATTCATCATTTGTCAGTGTATTGATAAGTTTATTTAATTTTTCCTTTGACAAGTCCGCCCACTTTAATTGTGGATTTATTCCGCATTTCTCAATGAGGAAAAGCCACAACCGGGATGGAATATCAATCAATTTTGAATTAGAAATTTGCCTGCGTTTTATGTTCTGAAATTCTTTTGAGAGATCATTTCTTAACTCTTCCTCAGTTCTTATTCCATCCCAATTTATATTTATTTTGAAATGATAATTCATTTCTTTCAACACCCGCGCACCCCATGCCGAGAGCTTCAGAACTACAGGTCCGCTCATTCCCCAATGAGTAACCAGCAAAGGCCCGGCTTGTTTCAATTTAGTGCTTTGAATTTTCACAACAGCATTTTCCACTGCAACACCCATCAGTTCAGTAATAGAATTGCGGGGAATATTGAATGTAAACAGAGACGGAACAGGATCTTCTATTGAATGATTAAGTTCTGCAAGCCAGTCAAAACTTTCTCTTTTAGAAAAACCACCTGACGCAACAATAATTTTATCAGCTAAAATTATTGAATCATCTGGCAATTTCATTTCAAATCCGTTTTGTGTCCGCTCAATTGATTTGATAAAATGATTTGTCCTGATTTTGATTCCTGATCTCTCAGATTCATCGAACAGGCAATTGATTATTGTTTGTGAATTATCCGTAACCGGAAAAATTCTTTTATCAGGTTCTGTTTTCAGTTTGACTCCCCTTGATTCAAACCATTCGATCGTATCAGCAACATTGAAAACTGAAAATACTTTTTTTAATTGCTTTGCTCCTCTCGGATAATTTTCCGACAACTCAGAAATATTAAAACAGGCATTGGTTACATTGCATCGTCCGCCACCGGAAACTTTTACCTTTGAAAGCAGCTTTGCTGATTTTTCATAAATCGTAACATCATATCCGGGATGATGCTGCTTACATGAGAGGGCAGAAAAGAAACCGGCTGCCCCTCCGCCCAATACAGCAATTTTCATTTTACAAAAAGGCTACTTAATGTAAGAGAGCAACTGAAAAATATTTAACGATGTTGTAAAACGCAGGAATTTGCAATCTGCTCACTAATTATTTTCTTTCGACAACCAAGTATTTCGATGCTCCCCAGAATTTATCATAATCCTTAATGTCAAGCGACCTCAAGGTATCTCCTTCCCTGACGAATACATACGAATCTGTAGGATGATTGGTGATGATATTTGCATCCTTGCAATTCAGAGGAATAGAAGTGGTTTCCTCGATATTTATTTTTGTAAAACCTTCTGTTTTAAAATCCTGCTTCAGCATCTGGTTCTGGCCGATTCCCAGAAAGCCTCCCTTGGTATCCACGATGCTGTTGAAGCGCAGTTTTTTATAAGTATCAACAATGTAGTATGCAGTATAAAATTTTTCAAGCCTTTCTTTCATCTTACTTTGCTTCGGCAGATTACTTGCCTGGAGTGTATCAACCTGCAATTTCAAAGATTCTAAATTCTGTTGTTTTTCATCCAGCTGTATCTTCAGCGGAACCAGTTCTGCTTCTTTATTTTCAACCTGTTCATTCAGCTTATGAATAATATTTTGAAGCGCAGCAATGCGGCTGTCCTTTAACTTGTCCTGCTCTTTTAAATCAGTAATTAATTTCCTGTTTCTTTCAAGCATCCGGTTAATGATCCTGATGTTGTCATTGATCCGCTCGCGCTGATCACCTTTTATCTCTATAATTTGCATGGAGTCCTGTTCCAGTGCATCTTGTTTTTGTGTAATGGTGTCAAGGTTCGATTCTATTTCATCAAATGCAGTCATGAATAAACGAAGCGATGAATCCTTCATATCCGCAGAATAAATCAGTGAATCGCGTTCAAGGCTTACCTGGGTAAATTCTTTTTTATAGCTCTTGCAGCTGAATAATAAACTTATTCCGGCAAACAATATCGGTACTAACTTTTTCATGATGGACAGGGGTATAATTTTGGAGTTACAGGCAAACCTACATGATTTTTTTGAATCCAAATGGTGTCCATTAAAAAATGTTTTGTAATCAACTGAAAAATAAAAATCCGGGCTTCCTGTAAAAAAAATAAATTTCATTTCTAAAACCATCAGATGGTTTAACTTTGGGTTTTCTAAAGTCCATAAGATTCTTATGAGATCCTTTGGGAAATGTTAAATTTAAACTTTAAAAATTTTTATGTCCTTTCGCTTATTAATTATTCTCGTTGTTCTTTTTCTCATTGACCTGTATGCATTTCAATCAGTAAAATTCCTATGCAAGGGCTTGTCGCAAACACAGGTGAGGAATTCTTATATTATTTATTGGTCGGTTTCCATCTTTTGTTTCGGACTGATCATCATCGGAAACATTTTCGACTGGCATGAATGGAATAAAGCATTCCGCACATACAGCTTTGCTTTTGTCTTTATCGTTTTCTTCTCAAAGCTATTTGTTGATGTATTTCTTTTAATGGATGACATAATCCGTTTTTTCCGCTGGGGGGTAACAAAGCTCATAACGGTTCTCAGGACACCTGACCCGACAAAGGCAGAGGTCGTGAAAAAGGGAATTTCAAGACTTGACTTTATGGTCAAGCTTGCAGTAATAATCGGAGCCATTCCTTTTTTCTCCATGATATACGGGATGTTGAATGGCGCTTATAATTACCGAAAACGAAAAGTTATTCTCACGTTAAATAACCTGCCAAAATCATTTCACGGGTTTAAGATTGTTCAGATTTCAGATATACATACCGGCAGTTTCACCCGCATGAATCCAATGAAAGAAGCTGTTCAAATTATAAATGACCAGCAACCTGATCTTGTTTTTTTTACTGGCGATCTTGTGAATGACAGGCATGAAGAGGCGCTTCCTTTTATGGATATACTGAAAGAGATAAAAGCAAAACATGGAGTATATTCTATTTTTGGTAACCATGATTATGGTGATTATATGAAATGGAAAAACGATGAAGCTAAAAAAGAGAATCTGAAAAAACTGGCTGATATACACCGGCAGTTAGGCTGGACTTTATTGCTGGACGAACACCGGCATATTGAACAAAACGGAGAACGTATTACGGTGATCGGAGTTCAAAACTGGAGTGCCCGAATGGGTTTTCAGAAATACGGAGACATTGCAAAAGCCACTAACAATATTAGTTATAGCCCCGTAAATATTTTATTGTCGCATGATCCGTCTCATTGGAAAGCACAAATTACAGATCATTATCCGCAAATTGATTTAACACTTTCAGGCCATACACATGGAATGCAGTTCGGAATTGAAATACCGGGTTTCAAATGGAGTCCCGTACAATATTTTTACAAAGAATGGGCTGATTTATACCAGCATAAAAATCAATTTTTGTATGTCAATCGCGGGCTTGGTTTTTTAGGGTATCCGGGCAGAGTCGGAATTTTACCTGAGATTACAGTGTTTGAGCTGAGAAGAGCGGAAAGTTAATCCGGAAAATATTGCATTATAAATTTCTTCCTGCAAAAGATTCCTTTCCTTCTAAATGTTTAATTACTTTGGAAATATTTCTTTCCACCGATTCTTCTGTTTTCAATGAATTAATGTAGCGCGAAATTTCTTTTTGCCTGTAAGGAGAAAGTTTTTCGAAAACTGCTTTTGCATTTTTATTTTTTACAAATGCCTTTTTCAATTCAGGATGCATGGAAATTACTCGAGGCACAGGGTCAAAACCAATTTCCACTTCTGCCATATCGCCCACATCAATTCCTGCGGCTCTACGCATAGGAGTATTGAGATACAGCCTCCATATTCCCTGGTATTTTACAAGTGTCTGTATAAATTTCTTTCCGTTTAATTTCCCATTCACCGGGATGGGTCCTTTTGATTTACTTGCATTTAAGAACAGCTCCTTTAAAACTGCCAAAGGAATTTTGACATATGGATTAATTCCAATCTTAAAAATCTTCGCAGTAAATTTTTTCATAACCTGAATTTGTCCTGCTGCTAAATTAAAAACAATAGTGAATATATTATTTCTAATGCAACCTTTTCAAGGTTTTTATCATCTTGTTATTAAATAAATTGACCGGATAACTAAAAACTGAACTATGAAAAAAAGAATTACAATTTTATTATTGATTACCGGAATGGCATTTGGCAGAAACGTTTTTGCAGGGCACATAACGGGAGGAGAAATAAGCTATTATTATATGGGAGCGCCCAATATGTTCATGGTAATCTTAAAACTCTTTCGCGATTGCCAGGGAGTTCCGCTCCCTAATGTGCAAACTATTTGCATCAGCTCTTCTTCCTGTGGTGTAAATTTTATGCGCACAGTAAATATGTTTTATTCACAGCCACTTCTTCAACCGGCATGCTTAATACCGGGAACTTCTTCCTGCCAGGGTGGAACGGCTTTAGGTATGGAAGAAATAGTTTACCAGGACACCTTAACACTCACAGGGCTTTGCAATGACTGGGTGATGTCATATTCATCCTGCTGCATGGGTAACGTAAATACAATTTCAGGTATGCCTTCTATATATATAGAAGCACGTTTGAACAATCTTTTAGCTCCGACAGGCAGTTCACCGGCATTTCAATCTCTTGCTCTTCCATGGTTTTGCCTGAATACCTATTCTACCTATAATTTCGGTTCTACAGATGCGGATGGTGACCTGCTTAATTATTCTTTTGAATCGGTTATGGATGCCAGCGGATCCTGTCCTTTGATTCCTACAGCAGCTGCTTACATGATCCCTTATTCACCGGCAAATCCTCTTTCCTCTTCTATTCCAATTACATTGAATACTTCAGGGCTAATGGAATTCACGCCCAACGTCCTGCAGACAGCAGTTATTAAGGTCCGTGTGACAGCTCTTGCCAATGGAGGAATCACCGGGTCCATCATGCGGCAGAATGTTGTAACCATTGTAAATGGAATTACAGGAGTTCCGGATTTGCCGGGCGAAAATTTCAACATAGAAATATTTCCCAATGTTTCAGAGGGAGTTTTTAATTATTCCCTGTCCAAAAACTTTAATGGCAAATTAAACATTGAAATTTTTAATGCTTTTGGAAAAATTGTATTTTCACAAAAAGCCATTGGAGCTTCCGGAGAATCCAATAGCCTTGATCTTGCAAATCTTCCCTCCGGAATTTATTTGGTTTCATTTTCGGAAGAAAACAAAAGAAGCGTGAAAAGGATTATTAAATTATAATTTTTTACCTTCTTACTTTAAATAGTAAAGTAGTGCGCTTATGAAAACATTTTATTACAAATAACTCAGCCACCATTTTTCTTTGTGCTTCATTTTATAATTGCTGAACCAGTAACAAACCGGGTAAAGCACAGCCACAACTGCTATCCAGATTAAATGAACGGTCCACAGGTGAAAACCGTCAGTGAGTAAAATAAATTTTAAACCTTCAGCGCCTTTCATTCCTTCTGCATAGGTGTGCCCTTTTAAAAAGAAAACTATAGCACAAAGAAGGTGAATGAAAAAAAAATGCAGAAGGTAATACAGGAAAGGTACTCTTCCATAAACAGTAATTATCCCTGTTAGTTTGTTTTTAATTCTTTCCGTAAAAGCGAGAAATATAAATGCGGGGCCAATAGTTGCACACATATATAAAAGCGAGGGAGGATATTTGTGCACGTTTATGAATGATAAAAATGTAAACAAACCTGTTGACTGTTCTGACCATTTATAAGGATTGCCATAATTATTGAACATTCTTAGCACAACAAAAAAAGTTATGGTGGAAATTCCCATCGCCAATAAATATTTTTTTCGCTTACCATATTCGACAGAAGGTTGAAATAGTTTTCCGAAACAATAGCCAAGCATCATCAACCCGCTCCAGGGAACAAAAGCGTATATCATAAGAAATGAGTGATTGCCATAAATCGGGTGTACCGTAAAGTTGCCGCGATGCAGCAAGTCCCACCAGAAACCAAACGCTCCTGTGTGTTTTGCCTCGACATAATCAAGTGAATTGTGTCCGAATACTATTATCAATCCCAAAGCAAGAATTACATTATATGGTAACAGTATCATTAATCCCAGGATAAACATGCTTATGCCAATCGCCCAGATAGTTTGCAAAGCGATTAATCCGTAACTAACGTCAAAGGTGACGATCAGGTTGACAATAAAAATTTCCATAAATATTAACCAGATTCCACGCTTGATTAAAAAGATGCTTAATTCTTTTTTGCTTTTGCGAAGACTTTGCAGGTATGCTGATGTTCCGGCAAGAAAAACAAAAACCGGTGCACAGAAATGCGTGATCCATCTTGTAAAATACAAATACACTGAGGTCGTATGCACATCAAGCGGATCTTGACCGAAGGCATCAAAGTGAAAAAAATCACGGGTGTGATCGAGCGCCATGATGATCATGACAAGCCCGCGTAATAAATCAAGCGAATAAATCCTGCTTCTTGTTTGTTCCATAAATTTGAAATGCGAAATAAAGATTTTTAATTTACTTTTATATTTTTAGCGAATTATCCTTCCTTTCACCGGGCACATACGTACGTTCAGCGTACAATGTATAGTGTAATCAAATTCTTTTCTCACATTTGTATTATGAAAACCCTAAACCTTCTTTTTACCCCTTCTGTTGTTTTCATTTCTTTCTGCTTCCTCTTTTCTTCCTCCTCAGCACAAATTACTTTTCAAAAAACATTTGGGGGCGTGTGGAATGATTACGGGTCTTCCGCTCAGCAAACTGCCGATGGAGGATATATAATTACCGGTACTACAAATAGTTTCGGTGCAGGAGGTGGTGATGCTTATTTGATCAAGACTGATTCCAATGGAAACTCGGTTTGGACAAAAACCTTTGGCGGAATTAGCGGTGATAATGGCTATTCAGTTCAGCAAACTTCAGATGGAGGATACATTGTTGTAGGAAATTCTGGAAGTTTCAGTTCGGGTTCTCCTGATGTATATTTAATCAAGACTGATACAAATGGAAATGCGCTTTGGTCAAAAGCTTATGGAGGAATAGATTATGATCAGGGAAATTCTGTTCAGCAAACTACTGATGGAGGATATATTATTGCCGGATATACCAGAAGCTTCGGTGTAGACGGTGACGTTTATTTAATCAAAACTGATGCTAATGGAGATTCGCTTTGGACAAAAACTTTTGGCGGAGCAAATGATGATGAGGGTTACTCCATTCAGCAAACTACTGATGGAGGATATATTATTACGGGGCACTTCTCAAGTTTCGGAGCTGGTTATCTTAATCTTTATTTAATCAAGACCGATGCCAATGGAGATATGGTTTGGTCAAAAATTTATGGCGGGCCAAACGGTAATGTTGGCTATTCTGTTCATCAAACTTTGGATGGAGGATATATTATAGCCGGATGGACAAACAGTTTCGGTGCAGGTGCTGATGATGTTTATTTAATTAAGACTGATACCAATGGAAATTCGCTTTGGACAAAAACCTTTGGCAGAACGAATAATGATTGGGGTTATTCCGTTCAGCAAACTTCAGATGGAGGATACATTGTTGCGGGCTATTCTTCGTTCATTGCAGGCCACACCAATGTTTACTTAATTAAGACTGATACCAATGGTGATACTTTGTGGACAAAAACCTTTGGCGGTACAAATAATGATAAAGCCAGATCTGTTCAACAAACTACAGATGGAGGATACATTATTACGGGTTCTACAAACAGTTTCGGTTCTACCTATGAAATTATTTATTTAATTAAAACCGATAGCATGGGCAACAGCGGTTGTAATCAAGGAAGCCCCGCAACAATTTTTGCCACACTTGCAACACAAGTTACAAATCCTGCAACAATTGTTACTTCACCTACTACTATTGTAACAACTCCTGCAACAATCGTTGGTAGCGGAGGAACAGTCACAACTCTTTGCACAACCGTAGGCATTAATCAAATTTCCAATTTCCAATTTCCAATTTCCATTTCTCCCAATCCATCTTCCGGTTATTTTACAATCACATTCCCTGACGCTATTAATAGTGGAGAAGTACAAATCTTCAATGCTTACGGGGCAAAAATATTTACTCAAAATATCATTAACACATCAGATGTAAAAATCTATCTTAAAAATATTCCCGAAGGAATTTATTTTGTCAAAGTGTTAGATGGAGAAAAGTATTTCAGCCACAAGATTATCATTCAGCAAAATTGAACAGGGTAATCAAATTTATTTCTGACAGTTGTCTTGCAACCGATCTTGTTTTTATTCGTGTTTAATATTAATTCCCAATATCAGCCAGAAAATCCAGGTTAAGGTAGTTGAGATGGCAATGGCAAGCGGAAACCAAAATGCCGCTACTGCAAAAAGAGAATAAAGTATAAATGCAAAATATGCATATTTAGTATTTTCACGGGTTATAACAGCTGCCTTTTCACTTTTATATAAATGATTTTTAAGAGCTGAACTGCCAATTAAAATCCATCCGATGGCTTGCAATGCCAAAACAGAATTATAAAGAACTACTGCCGGAGCAGCATGGTCAGTTAAAATATATTCTCCCATCAAAGAAGTTGGGAATGGCAGAAACACAACGGTAAGCAACAAAAAGCCATTTGCATAAATAAATGAGGGGGATGATTTATTTGCCAGCTTAAAGGCAGCATGATGATTCACCCAGGAAATAAGAATGACAACGAAACTCAAAACAAAAATTAATACAGGTGGAACAATATGCTTAAGTGCAAGCCAGAAATCAGCAGTGGTATTAATTTCGGCCGTTGACGGAATTTTTATATCAATAATCAGTAAAGTCAGTGCTATTGCAAATACTCCATCACAGAAAGCTTCTAACCGGGAGTTGGGATTTTCTGCCATTTTTTCAGTTATTTGTTTTCACCAAGTACATATCATCTCGCCCTTATCCTGTATTTATATTTTATTCTCTTCAAAAAACTCATGTGTTGTTCCTGCGCGGTTATGATCCTGCAGTTGTTGTATTATTATGGATGCCCGTTTACCGTGATGATATATTTTTTCGAGATTATTGTCTAATAAATTCATTGCTTCCTGCTTTTCTTTCTCAGAGACGGTTTCATTTTTTATGTCATCCATCAGTTGTTTTGAAATCTCTGAGAAATTATTAACAAAATTCAGGGGGTTCTGTATTTCGTGAGCCATTCGCGTAGCAAGGGTTCCAAAGGCAGCAAGCTTTTCAGATTGTATCAATTGCTCCTGCGCTTCTTTCAGCTTTTGATTGGCGATGCGTTGTTTGTTATAGTTGCGGTAAACAAAAAACAAAAGAATTATTGTTACAGACATTCCGATTAAGCCGCTGTATGTGTATGCTTTTTGCTTTTGCAGCTTTATTTCATCTATTTCTTTTTCCTGCGAATATTTCAAACTGTCTGCAACCTGTTTTTTATCAAAATCATATTGCATTTGCTGCTGCACATTTTTCTTTGTACTCTCCTCATTGAACATGCTGTCACGGGCAGCGATGAATAATTTGTAATGCTCCAGTGATTGTTTAAAGTTACCCTGTGCACTGTCTGATTTTGTTAATCCTTCATAACTGCTTTTGCTGATTTCGAGGCTGCCCATTTCCTTTGCAAGCGTGAGAGCCTTATTATAATAGTTTGAAGCTTCGATATACTTTTTCTGCTCACGGTAACAATTGGCTATGGTGTTGTAACATCCCGGAATACCTTCTTTACTTCCCATCTCTTCGGAAATTTTTATACCAGTAAATGAGTTTTTTAAGCTTTCGGAATAATTGCCCTGCCTGAAATAAATTATTCCGATGGCACTATAAACTGTAGCCATATCTTTTTTATCATTAAGCTCTTCAACTATTTTTAAGGACTCTGAATAGTTTAATAATGCTTCATTATAATTTTCCTGGTCTGAGTAAATGTTACCGATATTGGAATAAGAGCGGGCAAGACCCAATTTATCTCCGATCTCCTTTTTAATTGATAAGGCTTTAAGCTGGTATTTCAGTGCTTCGGTATTATTTTCCAAAAGCGTATAAATATTACCAAGGCTGATGTAGGAATCTGCAATGTCTTTTTTAATTCCTGTTTCTTCTCTGAGCTTTAATGCAGAGAAATTGTTCTTTAATGCTTCCGGAAAATTACCCTGCATGGCATAAATAATTCCGATGTTTGAATATGTGGAAGAGGCACCGACTTTATTGTTCAACTCCAGTTTTATTTCTAATGACTTTTTATAAAAGTCCAGCGCAAGAAAATAATCTCCCTTTATGTAATAAACTACACCTATGCAGTTGTAGGCAGTGCCTACTCCTTTTCTGAATCCAATTTGCTCTGACAACCGCAGCATTTCTTTCCCATACTCCATAGCCCTGTCAGGATCGGTATAGTAAGAATTTACGAACAGCGCATTTAAAATATTCACTCTCACAGTATCCTGCTTTGATGTTTTCAAAGCGGTTTGCAAGGAGTCAACAAGGTGATCCTGCCCTGAATTGGCAAGCGCAATGAGTAATGCTGTTAAAAACAGAGATAATTTTTTCATGCTCCGGGTTTATGCTTAGTTTCAAAATAACATTAGTGGTTGCTATGAAATGCTTTCCACAAAATACATATCAATCTCTCCCTTGTTCTTCGCCTGAATTTTTCCCCGATGTACACAATTGAATTTACCCTTCACAAATTCATACGTGCTGCCGCTGATGTTTACTTTTCCTGCTTCGCCTGAAGATTCCATTCGTGATGCAATGTTCACAGTATCTCCCCAAATATCGTAAGCGAATTTTTTTACACCAACAATTCCCGCAACAACAGGTCCTGTGTGAATTCCAATCCTGATTTCAAATATTTCTTTCCCCAATTTTTTTCTTTCTTCCAAATGCCGATGCATAAACTGCTGAATTTCCAAAGCAGCTTTCACAACATCATTTGCATGTGTTTTATTGGCAACAGGTAATCCTCCTGCGCACATGTAACTATCACCAATGGTTTTTATTTTTTCGATGTTGTGCTTGCCGATAATGTTATCGAATGCTTTGAAGCAGGTATGTATTTCAGCAACCAATTCTGCCGGGGTAAGTTTTTCTGAAATTTGTGTAAAGCCTTTGAAGTCGGTGAACATTACTGTTACTTCATCGAAATGTTTTGCATCAGCGCTTCCTTTATCTTTCAGCTCTTCTGCAACTTCTGAGGGAAGAATATTCAGCAGCAGTTCATCGCTGCGTTTGCGCGCTTTTGAAATCTTGTTTCGCTGGCGGTAAACTACTATTAGAAAAATTAATACCCCTGCAAGTGTACCGGCAATAGAATTCCGAATAGTTCGCTGAAGGATGTCTTTCTTTTCCTGCTCAGCTTTGGAGGCTGCTTCTTTTTTATCAAACTCATATTGCATAGTAGTCTGCATTATTTTTTTTGTATTCTCATCATTATGCAGCTTGTTGCCAAGGCGCACTGAGTTTTTATAATTTATATAAGCATCCTTCCACTTGCCCGTAGCACTGTCGAGCAATTCCACACCTTCATAATACCGGTTACTTACTGATTCGCTTTGTATTTTTTTTGACAATGCAAGTGCATCATCAAAATACTTTTTTGCCTCTGCATATTGTTTCAAACGGGTATAGCAGCCTCCTATTCCAATATACAATTCGGCAGCAGTCTGGTAATCTTCTAAGGATTTCAAAGATTCAACAGCCAGTAAATAATTTTTTAATGCTTCGGTATCATTGCCCCGGGCAACATAAAGTCCTGCTAAGCTGCTGTAAGACTTAGTTATTACCTGGATATCTTTGCTTTCATAGCCGGTTTTTAATGCAAGCTCAAAATAGTTTAATGCTTTACTGTAATTTTTATGCTCCTGGTGAATAGCGCCAATGGAAACGTATGTCTCGTTAAGGTTAACAAAATCATTTTCTTTTACTTTGGGTGCAATAGAACTATCCAGGTAGAGCAGCGCCATTGAATCATTACCAAGCGCCCTGTAATCACCTGCTATATTGGACAGGAGAATGGATGTCAGATACTCATTTCCCAACTGCTGGGCAATTCTCAATGCGGCAAAAGTGTTTTTTGATGCTTCGGGATAATTGCCCTGCTGCCCATACACCCAGGAGATTAAGTTATACATATTGGCTGTTTCAGTCGTATCCCTTGTTTCACGGGCTATGGCAAGCGCCTTCGTAAAATTTTTTAAAGCTTCAGGATAGCTGGAATGATCGGCATAATCCTGGCCAATAGCTGTCAAAGATTTTATCATCCTCTTTTTGTCATTCATCTTTTCAGCAACTGACAAGGAAGCGAAATGATATTTTAGTGCTTCATCAAACTTATTCAGCCGCCAGTAAATTTTGCCTGTTAAATATTTCACCTCACAAATTCCTATTTGCCAGCTTAGTTTTTCGGCAAGCATGAGAGCAGGCTTTTCGTACTGTAATCCTTCTTCCGCTTTATAATAAATATGGACATACATAATTTCCAATAGCAGCCTTACTTTATTGGTATCTTCTTTTGCTTTGGTTAAGTGGGTAAGCAGTGAATCAATTTTCAGCTGGTCTTTATTTTGGGCAAAGCAGTGAGTACAAAGTACTAAGAACAACGTACAGAGAAAGAGATTTCTCATTTTAATTATTTTATTAATTATGGAAATCATGTTAGTCAAATAAATTACAGTTCAGACAGTTTCTACAAAATACATATCAATCTCTCCTTTATTTTTCGCCTGTATTTTTCCGCGATGCATGCAATTGAATTTATCTTTTACAAGTTGATAAGTGGTTCCGCTGATATTAACTCTTCCTGCCTCGCCACTTGATTCCATTCGTGATGCAATGTTAACTGTATCTCCCCAGATATCATAAGCGAATTTTTTCACTCCAACAATTCCTGCCACAACAGCCCCGGTATGAACTCCGATTCTTATTTCAAACGGCTCTTTGTTTTCATTTTTTCTTTGCAGCAAATGTTGCTGCATAAATTGTTGAATCTCCACTGCCGCAGCTACAACATCAGTTGCATTTGTCTTATTCACAACAGGCAACCCTCCAGCGCACATGTAACTATCACCAATGGTTTTAATCTTTTCTATGTTGTGTTTTGTAATGATGTTATCAAATGCTTTAAAGCAAGCATGAATTTCAGCAACTAATTCTGATGGAGAAAGTTTTTCAGAAATCTGTGTGAAGCCCTTGAAGTCAGTAAACATTACTGTGACCTCATCAAAATGTTTTGCATCTGCGCTGCCTTTTGTTTTCAGTTCATCGGCAACTTCGGACGGGAGTATATTAAGCAGCAATTCATCGCTGTGCTCTTTCTCCTTCTCAATTATTTTTTTCTGGCGCTGAGTGATCCGCCATCGTCTATACATAAACCTGGAAAATACCAGTACCAAAGCCATTCCGATGCTGAAAAAAAGCTTTTGCCTGTTGCGCAATTTTTTTTCTGCAACTAATTTTACACCCGTCAATCGTTGTTCATATTTTATAGAGTCTTCTCTTTTGCCATATTCGTAATCCAATTCTTTACGGGCCGCTTCATTAATTTTCTCCACATCATACACGCTGTCGCGCACAGCAATGTAATCACGATAAATGCTGAGTGCGTCTTTATTATTGCCTGACAGCATATATGCTTCTGAAAGAACCTCCCCAAAAGCGAGGTAATATTCAGTTTGTTTTAATTCTCTGGCATTTGATATAGTGGCTGTTAAAAACTTAAGAGCCTTTTGCAAATTAGCCGGCTTGCCTGCGGGAATAAGACTATCGGGTTTTATTGTACCGCTGTTGTCTTTATAAATGTCAAGATAGGTTTCACCAATGTTACCCATGTTTCGTGTTACACCATTTTTATTTCCCAAGGCAGTTTCCTTTCGCAACGCGTCAAAATAATAAACCATCGCTTTTGAAAAATCTCCCTCCTCAGCATAAAAATTTGCAATATTGCCGACCACTCTTGCAGTTCCTTCTGCATTGTTCAGTTCTTCGTAAAGGTGCAGTGCTTTAAAATCATACTCAATCACTTTTTCTTTATCCTTCAAACTGTAATACACATTAGCAATATTTCCGTACATAATAGCCATATCGGTTTTGTCATTCAGCTCCCGGAAAATGCTCAGCGCTTTCAAATCATATTCCAGCGCTTTGTTCTGATTCTTTGATGCGTGAAGGACAATCCCGATATTTCTGAGCAAGCCTGCCTGGCCCGCACGATCGTTCAACTGCTCGTATATTTTCAGTGCTTTATATTCATGATTTAATGCATTGGCATAATCAGCCTTGTTTGCATAGTTGGCGCCTATAGAACTATGCGCACCTGCAATGCCTCGCGCCCATTTGATTTTTTCAGAAAGCTCAAGCGACTGTTTTCCATATTTCAATCCCTCGTCCGGATTTATGTAAGGATAGTTATATGACAAGTTATTAAGAAGCTTAACTTTACCTGTATCCTCTTTAGCTTTTGTTAATTCTAAAAGCAGGGAATCCAAAAACCTTTGAGCCTGCTTTTGCGCCATGCAGGGATGCAGAAGCATGAACAGAAGAACAACCAGGATAATCCTTTTCATAAAATAGTTCCCCAAAGTACTATTTATCTCTTAATTGATAAAATTGTTTGAGACCAGGGGAGGAATTTTTTTTGAAATTCTGTTGTATGGATTAAAAAAACAAAAACAAATTGAATGATTTCCCGTTCCAGGTCGCCACGCTAAACCCGCCCGTCTTCCGATAGCTAGCGGAATGAAACAGAAAGGGGAAGTAAAGCTGTTCCTTTTCTGAATACAATTTTCTAAGCCGTGTTTTCTTTCCGTGAAGCCGGTTGTTTTAGTTTAAGCGAAAGTAATTTTTCTTTTTTAATTCAGAAAAAAAAATAAAGGGGAGAGTTTTGGTTTTTGCCGAAGGCATCCCTTCGGGATAATTCTTTGCTGACTATGCTTTCAGAAGCTTAACTGCGCACAGAAAAAATCGTATTATTGTAGTATTGCACAGGAAATTTATTGGGGTTAATTTTGAAGTGAACATAATCCTGTTCCCTAAATACTATGAAAAAAATATTATTAATTATCAGCTGCCTTGGTTTATCAATATTGGCAAGCGCTCAATCACCTGCATTTGAATGGGCAAAAAATATGGGTGGTTATTACGGAACCGCAAATGGAAATTCCGTTGCAAAGGATAACGCGGGTAATATTTATACCACAGGTCTGTTTCAGGGAACTTGCGATTTTGATCCGGGATTGGGGACTTTCAACCTGACTGCTGCAGGAGGTAATGATATTTTCATATTAAAAACAGATGCAAATGGAAATTTTATTTGGGCAAAGCGAATGGGAGGAACTGCAAACGATCAGGCTAATTCCATTACAGTGGATGGATCAGGTAATGTGTATACCACAGGTTATTTTTTTTTAACTGCCGATTTTGATCCGGGAGTTGCAATTTTTAATTTAACTGCAACATCGAACAATGATATTTTTATTTCCAAATTAGATGCTGCCGGTAATTTTGTGTGGGCAAAACAAATGGGAGGCACCTCAACTGACGCCCAGGCATATTCTATAGCATTGGATGGGTCAGGGAACGTTTATACTACAGGTTATTTTGACGGAACAGCCGATTTTGATCCTGGTGTCGGAACTTTTAACCTGTCTGCGGCAGGAAATAGTGATATTTTTATTTCAAAGTTAGATGCTGCCGGTACTTTTGTCTGGGCAAGAAAAATCGGGGGGACATCTTTCGATAAGGCATTTTCGATTGCATTAGATGGTTCAGGTAATATTTATACCACCGGATCATTTTTCTTGACTGCTGATTTTGATCCTGGTGCCGCAACTTTTAATCTGACGGCTGCAAGTCTTGATATATTTATTTCCAAATTAGATGCTGCTGGAAATTTTGTATGGGCAAAACAACTTGGAGGCAGCTCAATTGAGGTGGCATATTCAATTGTAACAGATGGATCAGGTAATATTTATACCACAGGCATTTTTGATGGAACAGTTGATTTTGATCCGGGTGGCGGTACGTTTAATTTAACATCTGCCGGTTCTTATGATGTATTTATTTCCAAATTAGATTTATCAGGAAATTTTATCTGGGGAAAACAATTAGGAGGAACTTTATCTGATTATGGAAATTCGGTTTCAGTAGATGGCTCAGGTAATATTTTTATTGCGGGCAATTTTCAGGGAACTGCCGATTTTGACCCTGGTGCAGGAACTTTTAATTTAACTTCTATTAATGGATCAAGCGATATTTTTATTTCAAAAATAGATGCTTTCGGAAACTTTGTGTGGGCAAAACAAATGCAGGGTAATGCAATGGACTGGGCATACTCCATTTCTGTTGATGGTTCAGGTAATGTTTATTCCACAGGATTTTTTCGGGAAAGTGCCGATTTTGATCCCGGGGCAGGAGTATTTAATTTAAAAATCTTTGGAACTGATAATGGTTTATTTATTTCCAAATTAGATGCATCCGGTAATTTTGTGTGGGCTAAAAGTTCGGGTACTTCTGCTGTAACTTATGGAAAATCTGTTAAAGTTGATTTAGGGGGAAATGTCTATACCACCGGTTATTTTTATGGAACCGTGGATTTTGATCCGGGTGCCGGGGTATTTAATTTAATTTCAGCATCCGCTAAAACGGGAGATGTTTTTATTTCAAAGGTGGATGCTTCCGGAAATTTTATTTGGGCAAAACAATTGGGAGGTTCTTCAGATGATCAGGCATTTTCGATTGTATTAGATGGATCAGGTAATGTTTATACGTGCGGTTATTTTAGCGGGGTTGCCGATTTTGATCCGGGAGCCGGAACTTTTAATCTGACATCTGCCGGTTCTCTTGATATATTTATTTCCAAATTAGATGGCTCAGGAAATTTTGTGTGGGCAAAACAGATGGGAGGCACTTCAGATGATCGGGCATATTCCATGATGTTAGATGGGTCAGGTAATATATATATTACCGGTCTGTTTTATAACAGTGCCGATTTTGACCCTGGTGCCGGCACTTTCAATTTAACCGGATCGGGATCCAGCGACATTTTTATCTCCAAATTAGATGCCTCCGGAAATTTTGTGTGGGCAAAGAAAATGGGAGGCACCTTATCCGATTGGGCATCTTCTATTGCAGTGGATGGATCGAGCAACGTTTATACGACTGGTGTTTTTAACAACACAGCTGATTTTGACCCGGGCGCTGCAGTTTTTAACCTCACCTCTTCTGGTTTTGATGATGTATTTGTTTCCAAATTAGATGCCTCAGGAAACTTTGTGTGGGCAAAACGATGGGGAGGAGCATCATGGGATCAGTCACGTTCGATTGCATTAGATGGATCGGGAAATGTTTACACTACCGGAAGTTTTCAGGATACTGTCGATTTTGACCCCGGAGCCGCGACTTTTAATTTAACCTCTTTTGGTGGTGAGGATATTTCCATTTGCAAATTAGACGCTTCCGGAAATTTTGCATGGGCAAGGCAATTAGGAGGTGTTGGAAATGATCTTGCGTACGCTGTTTCAATTGATGGATCAGGTAATGCTTATACTACCGGTTATGGAGCTGGCGATTTTGATCCGGGTCCCGCAACTTATAATTTAACCCCTGAAGGCGCATTTATATCCAAATTAGATGCTTCCGGAAATTTTGCATGGGCAAAACGATTGGGAAGCACTTCAGCAGATCAGGGATATTCAATTACTGTAGATGGAGCTGGAAATGTCTTTACCACAGGCAAATTTGAAGGAACTGGCGATTTTGATCCGGATCCGGGAGTAACTAACTTGACTGCATCCGGTAAACCCGACATGTTTGTTCATAAAATGAGTCCGTGCAGTTTGCCTCCGGCAAGTATATCACCTTCAGGTTCTGCTACATTCTGTTCTGGCACCAGCATTATCTTAAACGCAAATACCGGAACCGGGTTAACATACCAATGGAAAAATAATGGAACGAATATTTCCGGTGCAACCAATTCAGCTTACACTGCAACTGCAGCAGGAAGCTATACAGTTGTTGTAACTAACCCCTGTGGGTCTGCCACATCTTCAGCAGTCACAGTTACTGTAAGTTCCCTCCCTTCAGCAACTATAACACCGGCCGGTCTCACAACCTTTTGCTCAGGTGGCAGTGTTGTTTTAAATGCACCAACAGGAACCAACAAAACATACCAATGGAAAAAAAATGCCAATCTTATTTCAGGAGCAACACTATCATCTTATAATGCAACCACGGGAGGGAATTATAAGGTAATAGTTACAAATAATGTAACAGGTTGTTCAAAAACTACTGCCAGCCCGACAGTGGTAACTATAAATACTCCTGCTTCAACCATAACACCGCAGGGGCCCACGACATTTTGTGCTGGCGGAAGCGTAGTGCTTGCAGCAAACACCGGAGCAGGATTAACTTACAAATGGAAAAAAGGCAGCAATTTTATTTCCGGAGCCACTTTGTCAAATTATACTGCAACAATAGCAGGAACTTATAAGGTTGAAGTAACAAACAGTAACGGCTGCTCAAAACTTTCTTCCGGGGTTACTGTGACTGTTCCATGTAAAGAAGGAGAAATTATTCCATTTGAAAATAATTTTGACTTTTCAGTTTATCCGAACCCCAACTCAGGAGAGTTTACTATTAAGTTTTCAAACGAACTTTCTTCCCCGGTGCAAATAGAAATGACAGATGAAATTGGAAGAATAGTAAAACAATTTGCCACGGATGATGAAACTATTGTGATGAAAGAAGCAAATCTTGCAAAAGGAATTTATTGTTTAACAGCGCGAAATAAGGACGAAATGGTGATAAAGAAAATAAGTGTTGTGAAATAAAAATGTTTATATAACTAAACTATTCCTTTTCTGAATACAATTTTCCAAACCATGTTTTCTTACCCGGCAGCGGGTTGTTATACTTTATTGCTGAAATATCACCTTTTATACTCCCACCCCTATCACACAAATATCATCCACCTGCTCTTCTTTTCCTTTCCATTGATGATGATAATTAAAAAGTGCTACGTGTTGTTCCTGCATATTTTTATTTTGAATGGAAAGCAAAATATTTCTTAATCCTTTTTTAGTGAGCTTCTTTCCCTTCTCTCCCCCAAACTGGTCCTGGTAACCATCGCTGAAAATATAAATGTTGTCGCCCTCCTGTAATTCTATTTCGTGGTTAGTAAAGGGTTTGCGGTTTTCGTATTTACCTATGGGCTGCTTGTCGGGTTTGTATTCGATGATTTCATTATTACGTACAATCCATAATGGATTATTAGCTCCTGCCCATTGCAATTTGCGCTGCTGCGGGAAATACGCACACAGCGAAGTATCCATACCATCCTGGATTTTATCTTCGCTTTGCGTAAAATTTTCTTCCACCAGTTCAGCTACTTTGTCTAAAATTAAAGAAGGTTGTGTTAAATTATATTCTCTAATTGCCATATTCAAAGCATTGTGACATATAACTGAAACCATTGCTCCTGAAACTCCATGGCCGGTGCAATCGTTTGCAGAAAACAAAATCACTTCATCCACCCGCGCCATCCAGTAAAAATCACCTGCAACAACATCTTTGGGCAGATACAGCACAAAAGCATTTTGGAGATATTCTTTTACTAATTTTTCTGCAGGGAGAATTGCAGTTTGAATGCGCAATGCATAGCTGATGTTTTCTGTTATTTCCCTGTGTTTGTTTTCAATGAGCTGCTTTTGCAGTTGTGCTTCTATTGCCTGCGCTTCCGCTTTCTGAATATCGAGAAAGCGTTTGTACGTAAGATTAAAAACTCCTGCAAAACGTTTCATCACTGCTTTTGCTTCATCGGAAAAATCGGTTTCGCGAAAAGCAAACAGCATTCCTGATTCAAACGCTGTTCCATAGTAAAAATGTTTTAGTTCAATCTCATGCTCAACCATTATTTGTGATTCCGGAAGTTGAAAATTGGTTTTCCTAACTGCTCCATAATAATCGCTCATGTCATCTCCTTGCAACACATAAGAAAACTCACCCTGACTAAGCCATGCATCAAAGGCTCCCTGCAACAAAGGATGAATATCTATTGACTCATCACCGCTTACCTGTACAACAAGTCCTTGCTCGGCAACAGTGGTAGTCCATACATCTGCACATCTTTTCTCCTTGCTGAGAATTCCAATTCCGCATCGCAGCATTCCAAAATTTAATTTATCCAGCTCTTCAAATACGATTGCAACAGCAGCGTTCAGATCATCACTCTTGTGCATTGCCATTGCTTTTGAACGAACACGTTCCAGCGCTGCTTCTATTTTTGCTTCTCTTGTCTGCGCTTCTGCTTTTTGCAAATCGTGATAACGCCTTATAGTAAGATCTAATATAACTTTAAACCGGTTGAGAATATTTATTTCCTTTTCGGAATAAGGTTCTTCACTCCATGTAAAAAGAAACCCTTCTGTGAACGGAAGAAAACTGCCAAACTGTTTTTTATCCGTTGGAAAATTTTGGTATGGAACAGAAAGCCCTTCAGACAGAATTTTGTAATATGATTTTAAAACTTCACCTTCAAGGACAGGAAAATAATTTTCCTTTTTCTGCCATGATTCATATTGTTTTTCAAATACCGGGTGACCTGTAAATTCAAATTCACCAGTGAAAGAAATTGTATTCTCTTTATCAAAAGATGTTGCGGGATAAAGTTTTGCTTTCCTCGAATCTTTTGTAAGTAAAACAAAGCCGGTTCGGATTGGATTGATTCCAAGCCTATTCAATTCTGTAAATACAGTTCCTGCAGCTTCGCTAAGGTCGCTGCTGTTATGCATTGCCATTGCTTTTGCCCTCACACGCTCCAGTGATGCTTCAATTTGTGCTTCGCGTGCTTGCGCTTCTGCTTTTTGAAGATCAAGAAAGCGTCTGTATGTCTGTCCCAATACACCGGCAAATCGCTTTAAGACTTTTGATGTTTCTGCGGATAATTCTTCTAATGAAAAAACAAACAGCGTGCCTTCAGGAAAATAAAAATCCCTGTGATAGATTTTTGAAGGCATGTTGGAGATGTCATACTTCACCGGATAATCAATGTGATTATTAATGGCCATAAAATATTTGCGGATGTCATCACCTTTTAATTCATAAGTAAATGTTTCCTGTTTACTTTTCCAACCATTGTATGCACCCTGCAATAGCGGATGTATGGACATATTGATTCGCCCGACAGCCAATGCTACTTTTTTGTCAGTACCGGGCCTTGCAGTCCACACTTCCATTTGTTCTCTATCTTCCAAAATTCCGATTCCGCAACGGAAAGTTTTAATACCAAGCTTCACCCATTCATCAAACATAGTGGCAACAGTGTCAGCAACATCCTGGCTGTTATGCATAGCCATTGTTTTGCTTCTTACTCGTTCGAGCGATACTTCTATCTGTGCTTCTCTTGCCTGCGCTTCTGCCTGTTTCAAATCGAGGAAGCGGGTATAAGTGCCATCAAATACACTAGCAAACCGTTCCAGTATTTTTTGTGCTTCCGCAGAAGGGGATGAATCGGATGATATACCAATCATCCCTCTTGAAAAAAAGACACCATACACATGCCATGATTGTTTGAGTATGGCATCGGACTCATCCCATCTTTTCATTCCCACTAACGTATTCCGCCACTGGTTATAGTCCTGTAAATTTTTTCCGGTAATTGTGACAGAAAAATTTTTCTGTTTATCGTGAAACGCGTTCCTGGCTTTACTCATCACAAAAACTTCTTTGTCAAGCTCCATGGTAAAAGAACGGTCAATCTTCTCGCCTTTCAGCGTCAGGTACATTTCACCATTTTTAACTTCATTGTCAAAAATGCATATGGATGCCTGTGCAGCAGTTGCTCCAAGATCTTTAAACTGCCTGAATAAAACCAACGTGGTATCCTGTATTTCCTCACTTTTCTGCATGGCCATTGTTCTTGCACGCACTCTTTCCAGTGCCAACTGGATCTGCGATTCGCGTGCCTGTGCTTCTGCTTGTTTCAAATCGAGAAAGCGGGTATAGGTTCCTTCAAACACAGAAGCAAATCTTTCCAGTAATTGGACGGTTTCATCCGGCTGCGGGTTAGTTGCAGAAAATGTGAGCACTCCTTTTGAAAAGAAAGCGATATGGATAACCCAGCGCTTTTCCCGGAAGTCAAGATTGGATAATTTTTTCCGGTATGCATTATACTTCAGAAGTTCATTACCGGCAAGGTCTATTACAAACGATTTTTTTTTGGATTCCTTCCATGCTACATGAATTTTTTTCATCGCAACCGGTTCATCCAGATCAACCTTTACCGGCTCTTTCCATTGTGAACCATACAGCGTTGAATATAATTCCATGATATTTTTATCTTCATCGAAAATTCCAATCGAAATTTGCTCGCTGGCTTCTCCCAATTCTTTAAACTGCTGAAAAAGCAGTAAAGAAGTTTCCGACAATTCATCACTTCGCTGCATTGCCATTGTTCTTGCACGAACTCTTTCCAATGCAAGTTCTATCTGTACTTCCCTTGCCTGTGCTTCTGCCTGCGCCACATCCATATACCTGCGGTAAGCAAAAGCAAAAACATTTCTAAACCGTTTTAAAAGTTCAAGTTTTTCTTCACCAATGGCATCGAACGTTGAAATTCCGATAGAACCGCTTCCAATGGAATAGAAATAATAATAAAGAGCTTTTATATTTTTTATCCGCTTATCAGCCTTTTCTCCCCGACTTTTTCGGAATGCTTTCCAGCTTTCCAAATCTTTACCTTTAAAAACAGTTTCCGAAAATGCATCATCAGCTCTGCGAATTTGTTTTATCTGTTTTTTAATTACCGGGTGAATGTCGTAATATAAAGGTGTTATGCTTTTTCCTATTTCATCGGAATAATCATAATTCACAAACGTTTTCTTTTCATCATTGTGAATATTCACCATCGCATTTCTCAGCTCACTAAAACCTAAATGCCGGAGTTCACTATACAAGACCTGACATACGAGAGGTAAATCTGCAGGTTTTTTCATTTTCATTGCAACGGCACGAACTTTTTCAAGCGATCTTTCGATTTTCAGTTCCTTATTATTTGACTGAAATACATCTTCAATATTCGTTAAAGCCTTTCTTGCAGCCCTTTTTTCATCAGCATCCAGCTTCTTGGACTGCTGAACAATAGTTGATATAGCTTTAAGGTGCCGATTCATGATAAAGCAGATTGTCTTTACTTTTTATTTTCGCCTTCTAATTTCTCAATAGTTTTCCTTGCATTCGCCAATCGAATCTTTTTATTCTTCTCGGTCATTTTTTCTTTTATCCATTTTTCCACGCGATGATGTAATGGAATGAGCAAAGATGCAAGCGCCACCAATGCAATCAACATCAATAAAGGTGAGTGATGTGTTACCCCTTCTAAAAACGGATGAATGAGGAGGTTGATAAATTCAAACACAATAAGCAACCCTAATATTCCAAAAAAAGAAATCCATTTTTCGGTAACGATGATGCTGTGGCTGAGCAGGAAAAATAAAATAATAAATGTTACAATGCCAAGGGCAATTAATGCAAATTGAATGTTTTGTTTGCGCTGCTCTTTTTCTTCTGATTTCTTTACTGAATCTTCCATCACACGCAACTGTTCTTTAAATGCCAATGCCTGGATGGTGTTTTGATTATTCTGGTTAAAAATGGATTCTCTTAATTGAGATTCTACTTTTGAATAATAATAGGCGCTGTCGGTATTATTCAGTTTATCAAACACATCTCTTTTAAATTCTGCTGCCAAAAGTTTTACATTCAGGTTTTGCACTACTAATGCCACATCCCAAAATTTTTCAGTTTGCAATTTCGCGTCTTCCATCCTGTTGCGCTCAACAAGAAATGGAATGTACCTTCTGTAAAATATTTCTTTTCTCACCACTAGAGAGTCGGCAGTGCTTTTTGCTTTATTAAAATAAACTTCTGCCAATTCATTCTCATTCATTTTAGAGTAGATAACAGCGTGTAAGGTTAATATTTGTAATTTATAAAGAGGAAGTTTTAGCCGTTCGTTTGTTTGAAATGCAGCCTGCGCATAATACAAGGCAGAGTCTAATTGATTTTTTTCCAAATAGTAAGTTCCTGTATTTCTTTGAAATTGCGCCAGCATGTAATCGTACTTGTGCGAAGATTTATCAGGCAAATTCTCTCCTCCTTTCTTTGTGAAATTAAAATACTCTTCTAAATTTTTGAGATTGAAATATACACTGGCAATGTCAAAATAGATTGAACTGATTCTTCGTTTGTCATTAAATTTTTCTGCCAACGGCAATCCTTTAAAATAATATTCAAGCGCAGCAGCATTGTCTCCCTTTTTTATTGAAAAATAATATCCAATCCAGTCATAGCTGATTGCAAGCAGTGAATCATTTTTTAATTGCTGCGCTATCTGAAGCAGGTCAATGCACAATGCAGAGTCAATATTGCTGCTTGCATAGGAGTCTGATGTTTCTAAATATTTTATGGTAGCTGTAAAACGCTCTAAAGGATTTTTGTAATTGGTTAATGCAGATTTTGCGCTATCTGTATTATTGCTTTGTGCAAATACAACCTGAATGCTTATCAGGAAAGAAATCAGTGTGATTATTTTTTTCATATTTATTTTCTTCTCCTGTTTCTATACATCACAAAAACAATTATTATTAAAATAGGTAAGATGTAAATGAGTGACATTGGGTTTACTTTCTGTTACGATACTACTCCAGATGATATTCCTCACGTAAAACTTTCAGCAATTGCGCATTAATGTCTATATATTTTTGAATATGGAGTTTGCGGGTAGAATTAGCGAGGTTTCCGTTGTAAAAGGATATAATTCGTATGATGTGATTCCTGTCTAATTTATCGGGCTCGTTTAAATGAAATGGCATTATTTCCGAGCTTGCCTCATAGGATTTAAGTGACACAAAAACATCTTTATCCCCTTTTTTTAATTCATCATCAAAAGCATAGTCATAAGCCTGCATGATAATTGGATTAATATATTCCAGCCTGAATTTGGTTTCAAGGTCCTGCCTGTCATAAATATTTTTTATGGCAACGGTTATATCACCCGTAAGCGTTTGCAATGCTTCATTTTTAAAATACCTTAATGAACCTGAATTTCTCAGTTGTTCCAACATAATTGTTCGTGGTTCAAATTGGGAAGGCGAACGAAAACTTATCCCATATTCGAAATTGATTGCAAACTCTTTTGAAACATTGTCAAGGCTGCTATCGCGAAAATAGCTGATGAGGTATTTAATTGCCTCCTGTTGCCTGATCCTGTTTTGAACTTTCAGCTGAGCCGTAATAGAATCGTTTTTTAATTCCACATAAAAACTTTTAGCCAGTTCGTGTGCTCGGTCCCTTTCTATTTTATGCTCTAACTGGTACTCTGCCAGGAACCCGCAGAATACAGCCAGGAATAACATTAAAAATTCCCAGAAATATGATTTCCAGTTTTTCTTTTGATGTGGTGCGGCCGGGTCATGGGCATGATGATGTACTTCCATATTTTTTAATTCGGATTTTGAGCCTGCTATTTCTGGTTTTTCAGAAGAAATATTTTGTGTTTCGGTTTCTTTACTTAGTCCAGAAGGAATTTTTCGCTTTCTTCTTTTGCCCTTATTCTCCTCCATCAGCTAATCGAGATGATATTCTTTTTTAAGATCGTTCACCAGTTCATTGGCCATTTCTTCAGCCTTCGGCCAGTTATTCTCAGTTTCTCTTTGTAGATTTCGTTGCTGAACAACAACCATATTTAACAGTTCTCTTATTTCACTCCTTTTACCTTCCAGCGATTCCGGATTCAGGGGGTACGTACTTTCCATAGCTTCCTTGGAAACGGAGTCATAATCAGACAAAAAATATTTTGATAATCTTTGATGATAAGCCGGTTCTATAATTTGATTTATCTGATTTAACAACATGTTACCCCGAACAAAGCGATTATTCGCTTCTGATTCAATATCATTTATTAATGCATCGTATTTCATTAATTTTTTCAATAGCTCATGATTCTTAAAATACCTAAGACTACCCGAATTTTTTATTTGTTCAAACGTGGCCCTATTCCAAACAATAGGCTGCGTCCAATACATAAACCGTGTATAAAAAGAAAATTGGGCTGCGGCACGACCTTCTAGCTGTTTTTGGCTCAGGTTTATCATGCTATCGACAAGTGCTATATACACTGATGCAGTTTTCTTATGCTTTTTAATGGCGGTTAAATCATTTTGAAAATCCTGCACTAATGATTTTGCAAATTCATTTGCCCGATGCTCTTCCACTTTACCTTCCCTGTAATTCTCCACTAAAAATCCGCAGAATACAGCAAGGAACAACATAAAGAATTCAAAAAAGTAATGCCAGAATTTTTTTCCGGGTGCTTTGTGTAAGTGATGTGCGTGGGTTTCCATACTTTGAGTTTCTGATTTTCCCGAAGGTATTCCTTCGGAACTGTTTATTGTTTCAGGTTGTGCAGACAAAAAATTTTCTGCTTCCGGTTTTGAAAGGCTGTCAGAAGGAATTTTCCTCTTCCGTCTTTTACTTTTATTCTCCCCGCTCATGTTATTCCTTCCAATTACGCCAAAAATAAATGAGGGTATGACGGAATATTGACGTGGATTTGCAGGAATATTAAACAAGGGGAAAAGAGGGGAACTGTCATAAGCTGCGGGTTAATTAATGTGCTAAGATACTTTTTGTATTTCTATCTGCAAATAGTTCGGTCACCCATCAACTTTTTCCTCATGATCACTGAAATTTTAATAAGCCGGCTGGCTGGTAACTATTTTTTTCCGGCTCAAGTAACTCAACAAAAGCTCTTCGTCTTCACTCCGGATTGAACAAAGAGCATTGTACTTACGAATCTCTCCCTTATCAAGGTAAGTGATCATAACATTGTCAATGCTGTTATGTTTAAATTGTACGCTGATAATATTTTCAAGCAGGAATAAATGCTTCCTGCCGAACAGGAGTGGCCGCTTTATAACAAGATATTCCTTAAACAATTCAAATTTTGTGAGCAGCAATGCATTGAAGTAATAAACCATCAACAATACTATAATTACCATTGAAATCATCCGTACTTTTAATGCGAAGTACAACACAAAAAATGTGATCGAGGTTCTTACGAGCAGCACTCCTATTGCAATCATCGAATCCCACAACGAAATTCTGCTCGAAAATTCGGGAGTTTCTGAAAATGCAGGACCAGGTATTGTAATTATTTCATGCCCTGGGGTATCTGTATTTTTTTCCAGTATAATCAGAGGATCTTGCCGAAGCAATATGGTAAGATGCCTGTAAATATCAGGCAGGTTCTTTTTAAACTCAGCAGGCGCCTCAAAAAAATGTTCAACACAAACTGCAAAAAACTCCCTGAAATTTACACCTCCATAAGCACGCAAAAAAGATGGTGACTCCTGCATGTGTTCAAATTCTCCCTTTGAAACGAGATACCATTTGTTGTAATACTCTCTGAAATATTGGTCCGTGTCATTTACGATCCGGCTTAAATCCAGTGCGTGAGCCAGCTCATGCAGCCCCAGGTTCAACCTGTCTGATTCACTGTCGTAGCCTTCCATGAAATGCTTCCATGACAGCACCATTCTTCCTCCTTCGCTCGTTTCTCCTTTATGATACTGGTCCATCCTGGAATTGTAAAAAATGTCCGGAAATAAAATTATGTCTTCGTACCGGTTCAGCCAGTAATAATCGAGGCCAAACGTAAGTTGGACAGCTGATGCCCCGATCAATGCCTTCATTTCATCCGTTACTTCCAACCCTTCACGTCCTGTGAATGTCTTCGAACGTACGAATCGCTGAAGGCGAATAAGGAATTTTATGCGCGATTTTTCTGAGAGCCTGACATAGTAAGGGAATTTATGAAGCAGGAGGTTTTCATATTTTTCAACCAGGTCATGAGGCGCTTTTACGTAATATTTTATTTTCATCCTTTCCACCCTCTGCCCGATAATATATGCCACAGATGAAAAAATAAAGCTCAAAACTGTCCACACTATGAGGATAAAAAGAATCAAGGCGAAACAAAGACCAAGAATGTTAAAGAGTTCCATAAGAAGAATATTTTAACATGCGTCAGGCGAGGTTATTTTCTTCAGGACGAAAGTAATTTTTCTTTCCCGATGCACCAAAAAAGTGAGATGGTCCTTTTGTGCTAAGCTTGTATCACAAAAAAAATTGCTGCTGTTTTTTCAACAGCAGCAAAATCAACATTTAATTCAAATCGCTTTTTCCCTTAGCAAGACAGATTAGAAGCTACTATTTCTTTTCTGCTTTATAAGGATGCTCTTTCAATTCAACAAGCATAAACTTCACAGGAGCGTCACCAGCATTTTGAGTGACATGAGGACGCTCAGGGGCGGAGAATCCTGAATCTCCTTCTTTTAAATCCCAGTCTTCTGATTTGCCATCAGAATAAACCACATGCAATTTACCGGGAGTAAGTGCATAAAAGAAAGCAGCAGGATGCGTGTGGCTTGTACTTTTTTCACCGGGTGCAAGTGTTGCAATGTAAGCACGTACCAATGTAGTATCTGTTAACATTTTTGTCATTTTCGGATCTACTTTGGTCCACGCCTGTGCATACATTTTTGTTGAGAAGCTCAAAAGAACTCCCAGTGCGATAATTGAAATAATCTTTTTCATAGTTATTATGTTTTAGTTTGTTATTATTAATTTTTAAGCAAAGGTCTGATGAATGAATGCAGTTGCGTTTCCCATATGTATGGTACAAAATTTACAGATGCAGTTCACAGGATTTCGTTTCAAAAAAAATCCCTTCAATGTTATCTCATAAAGTTTAAGATAACATCGAAGAGATTAAAGAATTAGAAATCAGGCTATGCAGGCTGCAAATCGGCTTCAGTCGCTACGGGTTTAATATTCTGATTAACGCAGAATAAATTATTCGGATCGTATTTGTTTTTAATTTTAACAAGCCGGTCATAGTTCTTACCATACGTAGCTTTTACTCTGTCAATCCCTTCATCCATTAAAAAGTTGATGTATGCCCCACCGGTGGAGTAAGGATGCAATGCATCATAATAATCCTTCGTCCATTTAGTGACCACATCTTTATTCTTCGGATCAGGATCAACACCAACTATTACTTCCGCCCATGTAACATCGCGATGCGCCCAGGGTGTATCAGTAGAAGCCACGCGGGAAGGAGCGCCATTGATCGGGTACAAATGCATTGTAGAATGCATAGTTGGCATAGCTTTTCCGTATTCAATATGCTTTTTAATTGCTTCATCGCTTAACTCTTTTACAAAATCAGCTCTCCAATACCATTGGTAGCCCGGAGGATAAACAGCATCAAACATTCCCTGTAATGCAGGATGCGGAATAGGCCCGACAAAATCAAGAGCCGGTTTGCGGAATGAACGAATTGGTTCAAGAGCTTTTTCGGCTTTATCTGGTGGCCCCGTATAGCACCATACAATACCACACATTTTTTTGTTATGAAGCTCCTTGGGAAATGGATCTCCGGGAGGAACGGTAAGAAATGCAAAAAAACCATTGATGTCATCCGGTGCTTTGACAATAAATTCACGGTACCATTTCATAATAACTTCTGAATCGTTTATGTCCCAAAGCATCGGTCCGGCATAGAGCGTATGAACAGGATGCAGTTGGAAAACAAAAGAAGTTACAATACCGAAATTTCCGCCTCCACCACGGATAGCCCAATACAAGTCCTTATTGTTTTTTTCATCTGCCGTCACAAAGCTTCCATCAGCCAATACCATATCAACTGAAAGTACGTTGTCAATCGCCAGGCCGTATTTACGTGTAAGGTGTCCTAAGCCGCCTCCTAACGTAAGCCCTCCTACCCCTGTTGTGGAAATTATTCCGCTCGGAGTAGCCAGGCCAAATGCGTGTGTGGCGTGATCCACATCTCCCCAGGTGCATCCTCCTCCCACGCGCGCTGTCTTTGCTTCAGGATTTACATGAACATATTTTATTCCTGAAAGATCAATAACCAAACCGTCATTGCATACACCCAGCCCACCACCGTTATGTCCTCCTCCTCTTACCGCAATTAGCAGTTTATTTTCTCTTCCGAAATTAACTGCAGCAATTACATCTGCTGCATCTTTACATTTCACAATAGCGAGTGGTCGTTTGTCAATCATTGCATTATAAACTTTACGGGCATTATCGTACCCGGAGTCGTTGCGCTGAATTAATTCACCGCGCAATGCGGCCTTTAAGCTGTCGAAATTTGGTTGTGTTGCCATGGTAAACTATTTAAAGGATTAATAATAAATTTATTTCTCCAAAGTTCTAAGGAAATATTACCATGATGTGTCCCATAAATATGGTACAACCAAAAACACGAGAAAGAAATACAGCAAAAATCAGCTTATCCTTCCCGGAAATGCCTTTGCTGCGGCTTCGGTCGCGGAGTGCACCTGCAGCTTTTCATAAATTCGCTTAATGTGTGAGCGGACCGTCTCAATCGTAATCCCCATCTTTTCAGCAATCATTTTATAGCTGTGGCCGGTTACGAGGAGCTGCAATACCTCCTGCTCACGCGGAGCAAGTTTATTGAGTTCCTCGTTACGGGATGGAGTTTTTGGAAAAAGATTTAAAACTTTCCTGGCAATAGAGGATGTCATCGGTGCACCTCCTTCCAGAACATCACGAATGGCTTCAGGAATTTTTTCATGTGGCGTTTTTTTCAGGAGGTAACCTGACGCTCCCGCACAGATAGCATCAAAAATAGAATCGTTATCTTCAAAAACAGTGAGCATAATGACATAGATATGCGGATATTTTTTCTTAATAATACGTAACCCTTCAAGCCCGTTAGTCCCCGCCATTTCAATATCCATCAGCACCACTTCGGGGCGTAGTGTTTCCATGTGAAGCGACACCTGATCGCAATTTTCAAATGCACCTTTTAAGTTCAGCTCAGGTGAAGCGTTTATCAAATCGGAAATACTGTTTCTCAGGAAAACATTATCCTCATAGATTACAATGTCGGTTTTCATTTCAGTTTCAAAATTTCAGGTCGCTGGCTTGGTAACGGGAATTAAAGTTTTCAAATGTATTGTCAAATGACAGGCATTACTACCCCATTTTTATGGGGATAGAGGAATTCTTAAATCTATCTGCGTTCCTTTTCCCGGATCAGAAATTATTTTTATTTTGCCTTTTAACAGCTCAGCACGGGCCTGCATATTTTTCAAACCATTGCCAGCCCGACTGCTTCCATTTTCCAAAGAAAACCCAATGCCATTATCGGTGACGATCAGGATAAGCATACGGTTGACACAATTCATTTTTATATTCGCTTCACTTGCGTGGGAATATTTTGCAAGGTTATTAATTGCTTCTTTAAAAATGAGATAAAAGTCTTTTCGCTTTTCTATCGCCAGTAAAATATTGTTGCATTGTTCGTCCATTTCAATGGTAAATGAAATATGTGCTGCTTCCAGCAATTCACCTGCATACTGCCTCATTCGTATCAGCATCATCTCCATACGGTCATTTTTCGGGTTGATAGACCATACAATATCATTCATCAGCTCCATTGCCTGCCGTGAAGCGGAAGAAATAGTAGAAAAAAGATCGGTGGATTTTTTTTCTGCAACAGTAGATTTATTTGCCATGCTGCTGATCATATTAATGCTGCTGAGTGTAGAACCAATATCGTCATGCAGGTCACGCGCAATTCTCATTCGTATATGCTGCAATTGTAAAAGCTGGTTGATGCGCATACGGTAAATTGAGTACAATATGGCCGCAATAGCAACAGTGCACAGTAAATAGAACCACCACGTTTTCCAGTAAGGCGGGCTGACAACTAATTTTACAAATGTCCCTTCTTCATTCCATGTCCCGTCATTGTTAGCTGCTTTCACCCGAAAAGTATAAGATCCTCCATTCAGGTTTGTATAGGTTGCAGATTGCCTGTTACCGCAAAGAATCCAATCACGGTCAAACCCTTCCATCTTATAAGCATATTGATTGCGTCCTGCATTGGTAAAATTCATGGCAGCAAATTCAAACGTCAGCATATTCTGTTTAAATGAAAGTTGAATGGGCTGAATCATTTCTGCATCACGTATCACAGGAACCTGTTTACCGAAAATTTTAAATTCAGTGATGACAACAGGAGGAATGCGCTTGTTCATTTTCATTGTTTCGGGATTACAATAAGCAATCATCCCGCGGCAACCGAAGAGCATCGTCCCATCACTACAGCAATACACCGCCCCGTCAATTGCATTAAACGGCAGACCGTCATTCATGTAATAGTTTTTGAACGTACGTTGCTGCGGATCGAAATCACAAATACCGTTATTAGTTGCAAGCCAGAAATGATTTCGCTTATCTTTTCCAATGGAGAAGACATCATTGTTGCACAATCCATCAAGGGTTGTATAAACTTTCATGCTGTAATCGCGCAGGTTCATTTCAGCGAGGCCATTTTCCATCGCAATCCATAAATGATGATTTTCATCTTCAAACAAATCATACACCCCATTATCAGGAAGTGATTTCGGGTTATTCCTGTCGTATTGGAAAAAAATAAATTTTCCTGTTTCGGGATCAAGCCTGCATAAACCCTTGCTCTGTGTGCCGATCCATATTTTTCCTTCATGATCTTCGAGCATGCAAAACACACGGTTATCAGGTAATGAGTTAGGGTTATTTTTTTCATGACGATATGAAATTAATTTGGAGTTTGGCTCATCCCAGCAGAAAACACCGATGGAAGACGAAGAAACCCAAAAACGATGCAGCTTATCCTGCAAAATATCATGCACTCGTTCCGGAACCGTATTATCCTGGAAGGGTGGCTTCGTAAATTTTCCATCGCGCTCATTAAAAAGCCATGTTCCCGTTCGCGATCCTATCCAAAGCCTGTTTTTATGGTCATAGTAAAGTGAATACACGTTGTCATCAGGCAAAGAATAACTGTCTTTTTCATTGTGCTTGTACAATTTGAATTCTTTTGTGAACCTGTTAAAATGATACAGGCCTGCACCGGATACTGTCATCCACAACCATTGGTGAGCCGGATCATTCCTGTCTTCGATGAAAGAAGAAGGTAAACGGTAAATGGAAAAAGCGTTTGTGTCAACGGGTATTGTCACCGTTTGAAATTGCTGGGCAAACGGATCATATTTATCCAACCCGCTGTTGGTTCCGATCCAGAGAATTCCTGAAACATCTTTATACAGTTCATTGATATAATCATTGCTCAGGGTCCGTGAATCTGATTCATTGTGGTGAAAATGCCGGATAAAATTTCCGGTTGAATAATTAAAAAGCGAAAGCCCTGTCCCGTATGTGGATAACCACCAGAGGGAGTCATTTGTCCTGCATATCGAAGTGGCAATATTGCTGCGTGGATCGGTTTCACTGTGATCCGAAAAAGGAATGCTGAAAATCGTATCACCGGTAAAGTAAACTTTCTGCAACCCGCCATTCCAGGAACTCATCAGTACGGTATCTTTTGAACAATAGATTATTTGAGTGGTGGACGTGGTGATTTTATTCGCCTGTGCGAAGGGCGAATTTATTTTTGTTTTAAAAAAAATTTTCTTTGCCTTGTCATACAGAAAAAATAAATTGTTGTTAACTCCAACCCAGATGTGGCCATGCTCATCAGCATATAAAAAATCTACCTGGAAATTTTCTGTAAATGGAATTTTAATTGTCTCCGTTTTATTATCCTTCCATTTATGCAAAAGAGTCCTTGAGGCATACCAGATCGTTCCATCGTTTTCAGCTGTGGCTCCGTAAATGCGATGGTCATCAATTTCTTCAGCAGAAATTTCATTCGTATTAATGGTATGAAATGCATCCCGCGAAAAATCATAATAGCATAACCCTCCGTTAGTCGCTGCCCAGATGGTGCCGGAACTGTCAAGGCACAGGTGATTGATTATATTGTTACATAAGGAACTTGAATCATGAGGCTGGTTGCGGTACACTTTGAAATTTTTCCCGTCAAAACGATTCAACCCGTCTGTAGTGCCGAGCCATAGGAAACCATAACGGTCCTGCACAATGTGTGTGACAGGAGCGGATAAACCATTCTCGCTTGTAAAATGTTCAAATGAAATATTTTCCTGCCCGTAAATATTACAGGCAAAAAGAAAAAAGGAAATTAAAATTATGATTCCTGATTTCATTCTTTAATTGTAACAAAGCTATAGCAAATAATGAATTGCTGAAAATTTTTCCTGGTGGATTCTTCGCCAGCGAGGCAAAAGGAAAATATGTTTTTATAAAAATTAATAAACTAAAATCTTTCTTCCCGAGATTTTATTTTCTCCTGTGATAAGGACAAGATACATTCCTTCTGCAAATTCCGAAATATTTATGTGCGTATTCCATTCCCTGTTCAGGGATTTTACTTTTTCACTATAAACAGTTTGGCCGAGCAGGTTTTTTATTTCAAGAACAAAATCCTGCCTTTCAGTTCCTGAATTAAAATAAATGTTCAGCATGTCATGAACGGGGTTGGGAAAAACAGATAAAGAATTTTCATTTGTTGCATTTTCAATTACGGCATTAAATATAAATGGAAAAGAGAGTGAAAGGGCAGAACATCCGTTTGAATCGGTAATCATCACAGTATAATTTCCATCCGTAGTTGCATTAAAAGTTTGATTACCCGCTCCCGGAATCAAAACTCCGTTAAGATACCATTGATAGGTAACTCCCGGTGTGGATGAAAGTGTATTCTGGTTCTGTGAAATAACCGGTGCTGCAGGTGGTGCAAGTACGGTTATATAGTTTACAAGCGTAAGCGAATCCGAGCCATTTGCATTGGACACAACCAGCGTGACATCATAGCTTCCCGGGGTGTTATACGTGATGACGGGGTTCTGTAAGGAAGAACCTCCCGGTGAACCGCCCGCAAAGGTCCAGTTCCAGGAAGAAGGAAGTGATGAAGAAAGATCGGTGAACGTAACTGCACTGGCGGCACAAACAGAAACCGCACTTGCATAAAATCCTGCCACTGGTGCAGATGAGGAAGCGGAAGAAATATTTATGTTATCGAGGTATAAGACATTTCCATAATGCCCGCGGTTTTGAAATGCCACCATTACATCAGGCTGATTAATATATGCGCCCAGGTCAACCGTATCGGTTCGCCATTCAGAGGCAGACGGAACAAAATAGTTCGTATTATCGGGAGCAGTGGCAAGCATTGTTCCGCCTTTTACATACTCTTCTGTAAATGTGATTCCGCAATCGGTTGAAATAAGGACAGCCAGCGTATCCATATAAGATCCATCATAACGGGCGTATGCCACATCAAATGTCAATTGTGCTGAAGTGAGCCCGGTAAAATTATATTTCGGAGTGTGCAATGCATCATGCAACCCATTCACATCATAGTCAAAATTATTGAAGATGGTGCTTGACGTGCTCAGCCCATAACCGCCATTCGCATTATCTTTTATCCATGTTATATTATCATTTCCATCATCCACGTTCTGCCAATTGGCAGGAACAAATCCTCCACCCTGGAATCCCTCAGCCAATGGTAACGCCTGCGGAACAGTTACATTGATAAAAGAATTCTGAACGATTGTATTCGTCCCGGTTATATTTGTCACAGTCAATGTGACGCTGTAAACTCCGGGAGTTGAATACGTGATCAAAGGATTTTGCTGAGTGGAAGAAGAAGGAGAACCTCCGGGGAAATTCCACTGCCACGCAAACGGACTTCCGCTGCTCAGGTCGGTGAATTGAACTGCCGTTCCTGCACACAGTATATTCTGCGAAGAGGAAAATGAAGCAACAGGAAGCTGCGTTGTATTCAGTGGGCTTTCCCATACCCCGCGCCCGTAATAGCTTACGCGCAGAACACTGGCAGAGGTTCCGTCATTATAAATCATAAAATCGGTGATATCAGCAATAGTCGGCAGGCCGTTGGAATAGTTCAGCCAGCTCACCATGGAATTATTCTTGTAATAAACGCCTTTTGCAGTTCCCACATAAACAGATTCATCAGTCGAATAAGCATCGTGGATGATACGTATAATGTTTACGGTGGGAAGATTATATGAAACATTTGTCCATGTGACGCCTTTGTCATCCGAACGATACACCCTGCTTCCGGATGACAGGTAAACAACATTGATATTATTTGCAATCGGTGCGATGCTCGCCACACTTCCTGCAGGAACAGAGTTATTTACAAATGCGGGAGTGGTGATTTGGTTCAGTGCATCATCGCTTCGATAAAGCTGGTTGTTTGTTGTCACAACATATAAGAGGTTCGGATCAGCAGGATGCGAGCACATGGCTTTTGCCTGCAGGTTAAATGACGAAATCGGGAACCAGTAAGGAACGGTTGCATACAGGTTATCGGTCCGATACACATTTTGATTCTGCGCAAACGCAACCCCGGTTTGTGTTGGGGGAAAATCAAAGACTGTTGTATTGGAGGAAGTAAAGGGCAAACCGTAATTGGCTTCCGGGCCACCTAAAAGATTCCTGCGTTTTCCATTTTCATGATAATACACCATCGTATTGTTCAACTGATCAAAAGTTGCTCTTGAACCCCAATCCCCTCCCCTGTTTGTTTTCCATGATGTATTGGAAAAATAAAGTTCTCCATTATCCTGTGTACCGATGCTGATCATATCTTTTCTCGTGGGGCTTGTACCCGCGTGATAAATTTCAGTTGCGCCAAGGCCATCACTTTTCTGAACCCAGTTATCTCCGCCATCTGTGCTCAGCCATACTCCACCATCATTGCCATTAAAAACCTGGTTTGTATTATATGGGTTCACTTCAATGTCGTGCATATCCGTATGCAGGTTCGCCCACCAATCGGTAAGCTGCGTCCACGTCACTCCGCCATCAACGGACTTCCAGACAACATGAGCTACCACATACACTATATCCGCATTGGTCGGATCGCAGCACATACTGAAATTATAATTTCCCTGCCCTCCCCCATTTATATCATAACCCACAAGGCTCTGAGCCGGGTTGTGGTAAACAGTTGTAAAGGAAACTCCGCCATCAACAGATTTGAGAATTGTCCCTTCATCTTTTATCATCCCGACATAGACCACATTTGAATCCGCAGTACTGACAGCAAGACGAAATCCCTGGCCGCTTCCGCCACCGGGTATAACCACACCGTTGGTAACCTGGCTCCATGTTTCGCCCATATCATCTGAGCGCCATAACTGAGAAGATGTGACAGCAAAAATTATGGAAGTATTCGCCACAGCTTTAAACCGCATGTCCTTAAAATCACCCGTTGACAGTTTCAATGTCCAGTTCAATCCGCCATCATACGTTTTGAGAATCCCGCTATTGGTGGCTACGATCAATTCCTCGTTATTAAACGGGCTCATTAAAATTTCCACCGCAAGCCGGAATCCATAACCGGTATTTGCAATATTCCATGTAGCGCCTTTATCAGTCGTTTTCCAGATGCCGATCCCGTTTCCATAATAATTGGGATCGCCTGTTCCAAGATAAATAATGCTGTCATTAGTATAGTCAATGCAGACCGAAGCACAGGCTGTGTGGGGAAGAAAATCGGTTCCGAGTTTTTGCCATGACTGCGCATTGTTCGTTGAAATCCATAACCCGCCTGATGCGCTGGCAGCATACATAGTCTGTGGATCAGAAGGATGAAATTTAAACTGGCAAACTCTGCCGATTCCGTTGATCTGCCCGCTTACATTGGTTGGAAATAAATTCGGTCCCACAAGGGTCCAGTTACCTGAAATCTGTGAATAGGAATGAAAGAAAATAAAGGAGAATATGAGAAAGAAGGTAAATTTAATTTTCATAGTTGCTGGTCATTTAGTCATTAGTCATTGATCATTTGGTCAATCATTATTGCGTCCTTTGTTTTTTCCAGAGCTCAAGCTGCTCTTCCGTGGAAAGAATTCTTCCGTCTGCCTGGACATAGGGCTGCACCGTAAATTTCCAGTGCTCGAATTTTTTGCAGAGGAATTTGTATTTATTGTTTTCTTTCTCCTCTTTTTCTTCACGCGAAGCAAATAACCGATCCCAAAGAGATTTTTTCTTTTTTTCAGAAGAAGAACTATAAAACTTTTCACCGATGATCTCATCTTCTTCCTTTGGCTTTTTCCGGTCAGCCCAGAACTCATCATAAGCTTTTACCGCTTCTAAATAATTTACATTCGGATCGTCCATCATCTCAATCCAATAAGGATGTTTTGAATAATCCTTTGTTGATTTTATATTTTGTGAAAATGAAAAAGTGCTTATCGCAAAAAGCATCACAGCTGCTATCAGGAAGTTTCTGCCCCATAAGTTTAATCTCAGCATGGTTAAATATTTTCGGCAAAATTAACCATAATCAGGAGAAAGGTAAAGAGTACGGAAAGATTTAAATAATTGACAAAATACCCCGATGAAAATTACCTCAGCACGTTACCTGCGGTTCACCCTGACGTCCATCCCGCCATTGCTGTCAAATTTATTCAGCCTGTACTTAAAGGTCAGTATGAAATATCTGCCAATGATATTTGATTTTTTCTGCTGCAGGTAATTCATTTCACTGATACGGGTGACGCCCGTGTTTTTGTTAAGAATGTCAAACGCTTCAATTGTGACTACTCCCCTGTTTGATTTCAGGAAGTAATGTGAAACTTCTGCCCTGAGCAACGGAACACTCACACTTTCGTTAAAGCTGCGCGCATTGTATTGGGTTATATCTGCCGTTGCGGAAAAATGCCAATGGTCATTTGGTGTAAACCTGATTTCAGAAAAATAAGTTACGTTGAAATAATTGTTATTCAGTTGTTGCTCTAACGAATAGCGAGCATTGGTAAGCTGGATAGTGCTGCCTGTATTCACATCCCATTTTTCTTTTTTGCGGTTGTCAATGCTTAATGTAAGCTCATGAATAAAATTAGTATTGATGTTTTTTATCCCGTTCACATAATTAATTCCCCGGTTCCATGTTTCCTGTGCACTCGCATGAATGTTCACTCCGAACCTGCGTATGGGTGTTGAAAAATCAACGTTTGCATCCGCACGGTAATCATCCGTGACGTTGATAAGCGAAAGCGATTGGTTGAAGTCATCATGAACGGTTCGCTGCCAGTTGATTTTATCTTTTGTATAAATTCCTCCTATTCCTGCAAAAATTGAGGTAAAGGAGAATTGGTCAAATACAATCCAGTTCAGGCGGATGTCATGAATGTATTCCGGTTTCAGGTTGCGGTTACCTGAATAAACCTGTAACGGGTTCATATTGTCAGCAACGGGAAGCAATTGCATTGCAGTCGGAATATTGAGATACGATTCATAAAATGCGCGAAGACGGTGGCTTGACCTGTACTCATTTTCCCACGACAACCGTGGAACAAAATAAAGTGCATTCTTTTTTTCTTTTTCACCATCATTCAATTCATTGATCAATCTTCCGATCTCTACTCTTGGTGTGAAATTAAATTGCCTTTTATCATTGCTTCTTTTTATGCTTATTGCCGGGCGCACCCATTGATAATTGTTTGTAAAATGCGGGCTTAACGAATCAATGAGCAATTCATTTCCCGGTGGGATCCCCTGTTCCCTGTTTAGTGTTTCGTCAGTTATTCCTGCTTTTAATTCAGGAACAATGTACCATTCCTTCATTATTTTTCGCGTAACGGATGCGGTAACGGAGTATTTTAAGGCATCTGTTTTATTTTCACGAAAAAGATTTTCGTTGATCAGTTCATTTGAACTAAAATACTGAGCGAGGCTCTGCCATTCATTTTTGGTAAGATTGTGTGATCCGGAAACATCTCCTCCCAGCTTAAATAATTTCCAGTTTGAATTTCCTTTTTTCAGGTATGAAACGTGCGCATTCCCTGAAACACCACTTGCATCATCATGAGTGAAACGGGTAAGCTCATTCTGCAAAGTATCTCCCGAAAAATTTTCCGCAAATGCTTTTGCTGAATTATTGCCATCATTCAGCGTTACGCTTCCATTCAGGATAATATTCTGAGTGGAATCAATTTTATTTCTCCACCCGAAATTAAAACGGTGCTGCCTGCTTTGGTCTTTCTCATCAAGCGTTTCATCCGTTGTAAACGAATTGCCGGAAGTAAAATTCTGAGTACTGGTTTCTTCGTACAGTTTTTTATCCGCACCATTTCCGAGGTAGCTTATATTAAATCTGTTATCTTTTTTTCTTTCATACGTATAGTTCAATCCACCTGCGCCTGATGTGATCAAACCTGTAACAGGCTGACCGAAATTGACCGGGAAGCTATTGTCATTTTCAAACGTGATGCGGAAATCATCACCACCATTCATCATGCCTCTCATGCCTCCATTGAAATCAATATAATCGCGGAATGTAAAACCAAACTGGTTTATATTGTTCAGCATTCCCAGCACTGCAAACTGCGTCTGTTTGGTAAAACGATACGCTTTTGCCGAAGATTGGTAATGTGAACCTGTTCCCGCACCTGCCTGCACATCACCCAGCCATGCACTTTTCTTATTATCTTTTAAAAGGAGGTTGATGGTTTTGTTTCTCGTTCCGTCATCTATTCCCGTCAATTCTGTTTCGTCCGATTTTTTATCATACACCTGGACTTTGCTGACGGCATCAGCGGGAAGATTTTTAGTGGCCACTTTCGGGTCGTTGCCGAAAAATTCTTTTCCATCCACTAAAACATTTTTTATCTCTTCGCCCTGCGCTTTAATATTTCCTGCACGATCCACTTCCACACCCGGAAGTTTTTTCAGTAATTCTTCAGCAGCAGCATCGGGTTTAGTTTTATAAGAATCCGCATTGTATTCGATTGTGTCTTTTTTTATGAGGATGGGAATACGCTCACCCGTTATTTCTGCCTCTTTCAGATCAACAGAATTTGGTTTCATGATCAGGGCACCCACATCATTATTGTCAAACGGAATTTTAATAGCCTTGTAAATCGTTTGGTATCCGATGAAAGCTGATTGCAATATATAGCTGCCTTCAGAAATATTTTTGATTTCGAAATGCCCTTCCGCATTTGAAATTGCATAATACGCAAGTGTTGAGTCATCGGGATGCAATAGTGTGATGGTGGCATACGTAAGCGGTGCACCTTTATTATCCACGACATCTCCCTGCAATTTTAATTGCTGTGCATGAAGCCGTGAAAGAAAAAACAACAGGAAAAAAAGTATACGAAATTTCATCCGATCAAAGAGTATCAGTTCCTGATTTTGATAATCACATTTCCATTTCCGCCAAACTCTTCCTTCATTTCTTTTCTCTTTTCTTCTTTAATCTTTTCAAATTGTTCCTTGCTTACTTTCTTTCCCCCGGTTGGCTTTACCATTATCTTAGTGTCAAAATCTTTCAGCCCGACATTCGATGCAGTAATGATAACTCTGCCGCTGTCAATATCGGCAGCAAGGATCAAACCGGGCAGGTTCGCATAACCGTTAGGTCCTGTTGAAACAGGAATGGCAGAAGTAAACCATGCAACTACTTTTTTACCTGTGTCTTTCAGCACAGCTTCCTGGCAGGGATAATTTAAAATCATTTTCTGGTTGCCAGTCATTTTCCATTCCATCTTCTTCAAATCGCTTTCAATCAGAAACATTCTCGACATGAAATCCCGCTGTTCAATTTTTTTATTGTTTTTCAAATCACAATAAACCTTATCATCCGGCTCATTCATTTTAATCATCACATGGCCTCCGTCATCCGAAGCCTGATCAATGTCCTGGCTTTTTTGTTTTGTCTTGTCACTTTGATACAGCGATGCATCCGGTGTGAAATACAATTCTTTCTGCAGAGTACGCTCTTTGGGCAACGAGCTCAACATATCGTCTTCCCCATTTCCTTCTATTTTAATTTCAAGCTTTACCTTTTCATCATAAGCTATTTTCCCCGTGGTTTGCGCACTTGCGACACCTGTGATTGCAACTGCTGAAAGTGTAAGAATTACTTTATTCATATTTTTTATTTTTTTGACAAATGTAGATGGAGAAATTGCTGTATGATGTTAATGGAATTATAATTAAGGTTAATTAAGGTTAATTGATTGGCCGGAAGCTAAAAAATTAAAAAGTAACGAACGGCACGCTCGCTCCTGCCCGGAGAAATCGAAAAATTAAATAATAAAAGAGGAGCAAGGTATAATTAATAATCTTCCTCTATATTTGAGCCACATTAACTCATAAAATTATATCTCTATGAATATACTGGCCATTTTAGTAACTGCACTGGTGCCTATGGTGCTGGGGTTTATATGGTATCATCCTAAAGTATTTGGCTCAGTCTGGATGCGGCTCAGCGGTATGACGGAAGAAAAAGCAAAACAGGGAAATATGGCTGTCAAGTTCGGTTTATCGTACCTGTTCAGCTTTATGCTTGCCTTTGTTTTGAACACGCTGGTGGTGCATGATGCATTCGTGGAAGGTGCATTGTATTATATTACCAACCGCACGATGGTTCCTGAGCCGGGCAGCCAGGCTGCGCAATGGCTCGATTATTACCGCACCACGCTGGCGCCATCCAACCATATTTTTACGCATGGTTCATTTCATGCCTTTTTTCTTATAGGCTTATTTATTGTGTTGCCTGTATTTGCTACCAATGCTATTTTTGAACGCAAAAGCTTTAAATATGTGGCGCTCAACGTGTGCTACTGGTTACTTGCCATTACATTGATGGGCGGCATTATTGCAGTGTGGAGATAACGCTCCCCCGTATGTAGTTATACTTAAGGATACGCACGATTGCGAAAAAATTGAATACATCGTGTGTGAAGACACCCACGATGGCGGAAAAAATGAAACACGGCTTGAATAAGAAGGTTTTTTTGTTTTGTTTTTGTGTGATAGGATTAAGAAAAGAGAATTAAAAACCCAGCAGGAAACTGTATTAACCTGCCGGGTTGTGGGTTTCACTAATCCTTTTTCATCGCTGTAATCCCTGAAGCTATACGATATTGTCGCATTCAGCCAATAATATTGTCGCATTTACACTGCAATGACACCGTATTTCTTGGCGACATTTGCATCTTAATAAAACATCAACAACATGAGAAAAATAATTGTTCTGTCAATGATCACATTGGATGGAGTCATGCAGGCGCCCGGTGGACCCAGAGAAGATACATCAGGTGGTTTCAAATATGGAGGCTGGACGGCACCATATAGTGACGAAGCTTATGGTAAAGCCGTGCAAAAAGAGCTGAGTCAACCTGCAGATTATCTTTTGGGAAGAAAAACATTTGAGATCTGGGCCGGCTACTGGCCTCAACATGGAGATTTTTGGCCGGGTATTAATGAAGGCACAAAATACGTGTTTTCCAAAAACATGAAAAAGACGAACCCGTTAGTTACCGGGTGGAAAAACTCAATAGTAATAAAAAACCTGGCAGATATCAAAAAGCTAAAAAAATCAAAAGGTCCTGATATCCAGGTTTGGGGCAGCAGTAAGCTCATTCAGCTGCTGCTTAAGAATGACCTTGCAGACGAACTCAGGCTCAAAATTCACCCCCTGACTTTAGGCAAAGGAAAAAAGCTTTTTGACAATGAAACCATCCCGGCAACATTTACACTAACAGAAAGTATTGTTACATCAAAAGGAGTTTTTATTGCCCATTACAGGCGGGCCGGAAAAGTTAAGACAGGTACTGTCGGAGCTTAAGAAGCACAAAGTAAAATTATTTAATTTTTTTTGAAAACAATTTGTCCGCAGGGAATTAATGCAGAATCGGGTGGTGGTTCAACCAGTATTTTACAGACAAGGTTTTGTCCATTGATGAACAGTTTTGAACGGGCACGTCCAAATGCAGGATAAAGAAGCGCTCCTGTATATAAAATATAATCCTGCTTTGGCTGCAGAGTTATTTTCAGCATTGTTGGTTTACCCAGGCATGTATCTAAAAAGGATTCCAGTCCTGTGATGCCATAATTATAGACCTCTTCTTGTTTGCCAGGTGTCATTGAGCGGGGGAACAAAAAAACTTTTACATACCTGCCTGATGCTGGTATGTTAAGGGACGGGATGCTGTCATTTGGGATCAGCGCTATAGAGTCATTAGAAAAATTAATGGTTAACTCTGCCGGCACAATTGTGTCATTGATTATATGTGTCCTGAATATTCTAAACCCAAACTCCTTTCCAGTGGGATCGGTGTACGTACCTCCCCTGGGCCCACTGGTTAATATTGTAATACCGTTGTGCCTGTCGGAATGCGGGGTATTGTCGGAACAGGAATAAATAAATGTCAGAAAAATCAGTAGGATAGTGCATGGTTTTGACATTTGTCTTTGCACGATCGTCTGCCACGGTTTGTGTACTTTGTCAAAAGTCATTTAGATTTCAAATCTGCGGATTGCAATATTTCAATTGTTTTTCTTATGTCTTTTAAAAGATTCTCATAACTGATTCTTCTTATAATAACTCCGAAACCTTTTCTTACTGAATTATATTTCCATTCCAATTTGTGTGAAGATGTTTTCTTCAAACGTATAAATCGTTCATTCCATTCATCTTTGTTTTTGGAAGGATTGATGAAAAATAATTCATACCAGACAAATTCCATCATGTGAGATTCTGAAAAACTCAGTCCAATATGACAATTATACCCATCAACTATTCCTTTTAAATGATCATCATTGATATGAAAACCAGAAGCAATAAATTTTTTAAATGGATTTTTAGAAAATATTCTGGTAATTCTGTTCTTCGAATAATATCTTTTTAAAATAAAGGCAAGTATCCCTGACATGGCAAGATATATTAAGGCAACAACCAAAAGTATCGGAATACTTAGCTTAGAGATTTGACTTAGCGAATGACTTGATAATACCAATACCCCGATAAACGAAATTCCGAACCACTGCCAGTAATTAAGTTGTGATAGTTTTTTTAAATCCATAAAACCCCCTGTGTACTTTTTGAATCCCGCCTTTCAGGAGTTCAGAAACTTTCGAAAGCACAAAGTAAAATTATTTAATATTCTCCCAAAGGGAAGCCTGAAAACTATTCACTATTCACTGTCCCGAAGGGATGCCTTTGGCATTAACTTTTCACTGAAAATTTTGGAGGAGAATTTTGAAGTGCTGTTTTGAGAAAATTATTTCTCCCTGCATGCGCATTCGTGATGTTCATTTATATAAGCGATAGATTCCCTGCTAAGCTTTTCCAGGATGGATAAATTGATGTCTGAAAGTTTTTTTGCATAGATGCAAGCTTTCCCCATTTTGAATTTACCGAGGTCTTTCAGTAACCGCTGGCTGCCTGCTGTCTGCGAATAGACGTAGAGTGAAAACTCTGCCTTTCGCGGTGAGAAACCAATAATCGGGGCATCTCCTTCGTGACCGCTTTCATATTTGTAATGGTAATTGCCGAAACCGATAATTGTAGGTCCCCACATTTTAGGTTCAAATCCCGACCACTCACGCATCAGCTCAATCAGCCGGAAACAATCTGTTTTCTTTTGCTCATTGTCAATGTATGAATTAATGAAATCAGCTACATTTATATTTGTTTCGTTTGTCTTATTTTTTTTTGCCATAGTGTAATTGTTTTGTGTACTTCCTGAGTCTCCTCCCGATAGCTATCGGGATCGGGACTCAGAAGCTTTCAAAAGCACAAAGTAAAATTATTTAATATTCTCCCAAGGGACGCCTCAAAACTATTCACTTTTCACTAAAAAGTTTGGAGGAGGGCTTTGGGGTGTTGGTTTGAAATGGTTTGTGGGGATACAGTAATTGCGAAAACATCCTCGTCCCTCACACGCAGGCAGCCCGTCAGACGAGGACGAAGGGGGGAAGAGATCGAGGGGGATCTGATTGCATATATTTTTTTGTTATTTTAAGGGTGCGTAATGTAATGATAACAGGATAAATTTATTTATTTTTGTTTTATGCGAATTCAAATCCTGTGTAAAAGTAAACCTGTGATAATTTTTTATTTAAATAAAACAAACCTTCAAAAAATGAAACTAAGAAATTTACTTTTCCTTTTAGTGCTATCCACTTCGACCCTTGGCCAGGGAACATGGGAGCGTGTTAAGGAACTTGGCATTGAAGATGGCAGTCATATGTCGGCCTTCGTAATTGGCAATACTGCATATATTACGGATTATACCCATTGTGATACTACATCAGTACTATGGGAATGGAATGCATCAGCAGGTGGCTGGTCAATGATGGGAATACCCATTTATCCGATCAGGGAAAGTGCAGCTTCTTTTTCCATCGGAAATAAAGGATATGTTTCTACCGGTGATAATTATACCAACATTCCCGGTTTAGCATATAATGATCTTTGGGAATGGGATAAAACAACTAATACCTGGACTCAAAAAGCAAATTTGCCTGCAGGCATACGTACAGCTGCAACAGGATTTGCTATTGGAAATAAAGGATACATTACCGGTGGCAATGATAACCTGGTTTTTTATACCGATTTGTGGCAATGGGATCAGGCTGCGAATACGTGGACCCAAAAGGCTAACTTCCCCGGTACAGGGCGTGCCGCTGCTGCTGCGTTTACTATTGGCACCAATGCCTATACAGGGACGGGATATACAACTGCGACAGGTAGTGGACTGAAAAATGATTTTTGGGAATGGAATTCATTAACCAATACATGGACACAGAAACCGGATCTACCCTCGTCAGCCAGAAGTGGTGCAGTTGGATTTGCCATTGGAACAAAGGGTTATATAGCAACCGGATGGGGATCTGTCATTGATTATAAAGATCTCTGGGAATGGGATCCATCATCCAGTCAGTGGGCTCAAAAGGCTGATTTAACCGGAAGCCGGAGATTTGCCTCTGCGGGATTTTCAATTGGGAATAAAGGATATGTGCTTGGAGGGGATGGGCCACAGGGATGGGTATACGATTTTTGCTCCTGGAGTCCGACTACTAATACATGGACACAACTTACTTCCATCATGCATCTTAACCGTGCCGGGGCAGCGGGTTTTATAAATGGAAATAAAGGATATGTATTTGGCGGGTATGATTTTGATTTAAATACGTATTGTAAAGATATATGGGAATATGATGATGTTACCGGTAAGTGGAAAAGTAAAGCAATTTTCCCCGGCTCAGCGAGAAAATATCCTGTTGCATTCACTATTGGTAATAAATCATACATCGGGACAGGCGCTGTTTCAACAGGAAGTTCCCAGGCTGATTTCTGGCTGTGGGACCAACTGACTAATACATGGACACAAAAAGCAAATTTCGGAGGTGGAGTACGACAGAGCGCTGTTGCATTTGCTATTGGCGGTAAAGGATATATGGGAACAGGATTAGATATTGGCTCTACGACAAATGATTTTTGGGAGTATGACCCGGTAAACAATTTATGGACTCAGAAAAATTCAGTTCCGGGAAATACAAGAACAGGCGCTGTGAGCTTTGTAATAGGGAACAGGGGATATGTGGGTACAGGATTTTATGGTCCCACTTCGACCTATCTGAATGACTTTTATGAATACGATCCGGTAGCGGATACATGGACAGCGTTAGCTGCATTTCCAGGAAGCCCCCGAAGAAATGCTGTGGCTTTTACAGCAGGCAATTATGCCTTTGTAGGCACAGGAAAAACAGGAACGAATATGCAAACGGAAGATTTCTGGAGGTGGAATCGTACTTCCAATATATGGACTCAAATACAGGATACTACAGCGCTTATAAGAGAATCTGCATCAGCATTTACAATCAATGGCAATGGTTATGTATTTGGCGGAATGTCAAGCCTGAGTGGCGGCCCTTTTTATGATTTATGGAAATATACTACAGGTTTAATTCCGCCTCCTGCCGTTATAACACCTGCAAGTCCCCCTCCTATGTGTCTTGGGGATACCGCTGTGTTAACCGCGAACAGCGGAACAGGTTATTCCTACCAGTGGTTCAGAAACGGAAGTATTATTACCGGTGCCACTTCATTGAGCTATACTGCATCACAGGGAGGGATCTACACTGTCCAGGTCACGGATACATCTAATATGTTCCAGTTATCATCAGGTGTAAAAATTAAAATAATATGCTGGCCGGCATTTCCAATCAATGACCGCTTTACACATAATGGAGGATCTGGCGATAAGGAATTAATTATTTCTCCGAATCCATGTTCATCAGTAGCATATTTAAGTTTAGATTTTCCCGGCAGCGGTGATTGTACAATAGAAATTTATGATAGCCGGGGAGAAAAGATGAAAACTATACAGGTTTATGAACAGGATATAAGTGAACAAAAATACTTATTGAATACTTCAGGATTTTCAGCAGGGGTTTATTTTGTAAAAGTGTATTCCGTTACTTTCTCCGGTTATCAAAGGTTGATAAAGATAAACTGATTTTCATATTTTTTCGCTATCAGCTGTATCCGTACAGTGGATGCAATTATATCATTTTAATCATTGTTAATAACGGCTTGCATTCTCCGGCAGGGATGCCTCCGGCATTTAATAAATTAAAAATATATTTGATCTCTAACACCCTCGCCCTTCACACACAAGCAGCCCGTCAGACGAGGACGAGAGGAGAGTCTGCCCTTTGGGGGAAGTCAGAAACTTTCAAAAGCACAAGGTAAAATTATTTAATATTTGTAAATAGCTTATTTTTATCTCCGATTTCTTCAGGGGTCTCCGCAGAAATCCGAAGACCCTAAAGGGACATAAATTTCAATTACGATAAAAATTTGACTGCTATGAAATTTCTGATATGCATATTTCTGCTATTACGCTTAACAGCTTATTCACAGGAAATTGCAGAATTCGGAAGAAGCTATAGTGATTCACTTCCCGAAGCTTTCAAACTGGATATTTCAAAACTTAGGGAGCACATTTATGCCGGGGTTCCCGATAATTATAAAGAAGACTACTTTGCAAAGATGACATATCATTTTGCTGATGTAAATGCTTATAATATAAGTAGGCTTATATCAAGCAGCAGAATCTACAGCGATTGGGCACCTCTGGAAAATTATCTTAATGAAATATTAGTCAAAATAATACCTGAAGAATTGAAGGGTGATTCGGTGATTAAAGTTTACTTGATTCAGTATGGAGGAAATAACGCTTTTATGGTGCCATCCGGTCACATTTTTGTTCATATCGGTTTATTTTCAGATATAAATGATGAAGCAACTATTGCGGGGATTCTTGCACATGAACTGGGGCATTATTATTTAAAACATTCCCTAATTAAATATGTTAAAAGAGAAGAAGGCGATTTCAGTGGAACTCTCCGTACAGAAAAATTGATTTCCAGATTTTCTATCAACCAGGAACTTGAAGCCGATTCGTTAGCTATTAGGTGGCTACGAAATTCCGATTATCATATACGAGGTATCATGAGTGGGTTTGAAATTGAGGAGAGAGCACAACAGAATCAAATCAGCCGGCTTGAGGATAAATGGGAATTAAAGGAAACCACACATCCGCTAGCAAAGAGAAGGCGTGAGAGGTTAGAAGGTTTTTATAATAAATATAAAGATGAACCGGGTCAATTGTTTTTAATCAGTGAAGAAAAGTTCAAAAAGTTTAAAGAAGAGGCCAAACCGGAAATATTAAAAATACTTCTGAACGACTTTAAATATTACGATTGTATTGAACAGGCTTTTAAATTCCACATTTTCGATCCCGATAACAGGATATATATTTATTACCTAATGGAAGGAATCAGGAGGAACTGTTATTTAAATCGTGGACTTTGGAAAAAGATGTTTATTACAAACAGGTATTATGATACACTAAACGTGGATGGAGAACGCAGAAAAAGAGCAATGAAAGATCACCTGTTTGTTAAATTTAATTTTGATGTATTGCAAATGGACACCAGTATGGCTGCAAAAATTAAAGCCGACTTTTACTGGCAGGAGGCTCCAAAATTCACTACATATGAAGAAGCGTTCGAATTCTATATAAAAGCAGGCGAGTTGTTTAATTGCCGTGAATGTATATTATCAAATGCACTCAGCTATGTCAAGAATGATGAAAAAAGAGACAGCATTCTACGACAATACCTGTCTATGGATAGTATCCTTTTCAGGGATTTTGCCGAGAATCTTCTTGCAAAGACCATTACTAAAAAGCTGAGCAATAGAAAAATGATAGTCTTTGATCAACTGACTGCTTCAGTAAGGTTGGGCCAGGATGACATTCCTATCCGATTACACAATTCAGATTCAATTGATGCGCCATTAATTGTCTTTGACAGTATCAGCAATGAATTTAAAGATTATAAAACTGTTTTTTTGCAGCGCCTGAAAAATTACCGCTTAAATGATTTCCGGTTGTTTACCCGGCTAATGCAGTTTTCAAGAATACAATTACTTTCATTCGGAGATAAAATTGAATTGCATATTTTGGAACCTGAGTTTTGGAACACCTTTTTAACGTATGATGTAAATGAGATAAATTTTATTACCTGTGATTATTTCGAAGCACGGGGTTCTGAAAATTCTATAGAAGCATATAAAAGCGTCATGAACGCTGATTTCAACAGCATTTTCAAGCAAGTGAAGCGCACCAGGTTTTTGACCACATTTATTTCGAGTGTGAGAGAAATTGATGGAGGTGTTATGAAATTTTCACAATATGAAGGCGAAACGCACTTAAAATCAAAAGAAGAGGGATATCCCCAGATATTTTCTGAGATCAAATACAATTTAACCAGAAAGGAGAAAAGAGTTATAGAAGCCGTTTCCAGCACAGTGGGATCCGAAGCTTGGAATTCACGTGACTTGAAGTCGCGGC
>JADMIO010817092.1_pt1 | contig 105882 bp, 81 predicted proteins | sample 8958161 | NCBI WGS metagenome assembly JADMIO01 (sample SAMN16585339, study PRJNA669376) | soil metagenome | isolation source: Crop rotation soil | place: USA: Cullars Rotation, Alabama | collected 2011
GCGACTTCAAGTCACGTGAATTCCAAGCTTCGGATCCCACTGTGCTGGAAAGATAAGAGCCAGCTCAATGGCGGTCCATTTCAGGGGCAATATACTTATGATGGCTATCGCAGCGAGCCGCGCATGGCCTGGGACCTGCAGGCGCAGCGCACGCCGATTGACAAACTCGTGGCGATTGCCAGCCCCGAGGGCGCGAAGAAAATCACAGGGCTGACCACGGTCCGCACACGCGGCTCGGGCGAGGGGCGCGGCGATAAGTTGAAGAACTCGTTGCAGGGCGACACCCAATTCTCCATTGCCGACGGAGAGTTGCGCGAAAATCGATTTCTGAACGCACTGGCGGAGCAAACCTATCTCGGCACATTTCGCAACGTGAAATTTTTTGAATTCGGCGGCGGGCTTAATATGAACAACGGCCGCATTACTTTTAACGATTGCCTGATTAAAGGAACGTTGCATCGCATCGATATCAAGGGTTACTTCGGATTTGACGGAAAATATGAAATCACCATGATTCCGGCGGTAGTTTCGGCCGTCGCCGAACGCATTCCGGGACAGAATATTCTCTCTACGCTAATCCGCGACGCCACGGGATTTCTGCAATTCCCTTTCGGCGTGACGGTGCGCGGTGAAGGAGGCAAATATATTGTGCTGCCGCGCGTGCAGTTGCCCGTTGCTCCAGGCGGCGTCGTTGGGCGCGTCGCGGGCGGCGTCACTGAGGGGGTCAATCAAGGGATTGGTCTTGTTGGTGAAGGAGTGAAAGGGACTGTTGGCGGAGTTTTCCGCACAGCGGGGCGCACGTTGGGAGCCGTGACAGCGGGACGCGGCGACCGCGATGGCGTGACCACCGGCACACAAAACGAAAACGCGGATACAACTGAACCACAACGCTCGCTGGTCGGCAAGACGACCGAAAAAGTCGGCGAAACGGTGGGCAAAACCACGGAAAAGGTCAAAGGAGGAGTCGGCGGGATCATTCATGGGATTGGTGGGATCATTAAGCGGTAGGAGAATAATAATTAACGGCATGCCAATTGTTCCTCTTGGCCAAGGCTGTATGATTTAATCCTGCTGACAACCATAATGAAACCTGCGTCTCTTCATGAAAACTAAACAACTCACCCGTCTTGGCGTGCCGCATGGCGCGATAAATCAAGCGAAAGACGCCATTGTGACCGCCCAACGCGCCGGCATGACGCCGCTCGTGCTGCATAACCACTTGCGTGAATTGCTGGCTAATCCCGAATTGCAAACCAAAGATCCTGTTTTTGGCGCAATGGCGCGCGCGGTGGTTGAGGCACGCCAGGCGCGTTCGACTTTTGCCGAGCGCGGTCCCCCGGCGCCCTATCAGCGTTGGGGAGATGACATCGAGCCGACCGCGCTGGAACAGATGGAAAACGCCTGCAAGCTGCCGGTGGCGGTCGCGGGCGCGCTGATGCCCGATGCTCATCCGGGCTACGGCCTGCCGATCGGCGGCGTACTCGCCACGCGCAATGCAGTGATTCCCTACGCAGTCGGCGTCGATATTGCCTGCCGCATGAAATTGACTGTGCTTGATCTGCCTGCTGCCGCGCTAAAAACCGATAGCGACCGCCTGCGCCGAGCAATCGAGCGCGAAACACGTTTTGGCGTGGGCAGCACGTTTCAACAGCGGCGGCAGCACGAAGTCATGGATGCCGAAGAGTGGCGCGGGCTTGATCTCGCCAAAAAGCTCCAAGATAAGGCATGGAGCCAACTTGGCACGAGCGGCAGCGGGAATCATTTTGTGGAATTCGGCACGCTGACTCTGGAAAAACCCGATCTCGGTTTGGAAGCGGGAATCTATCTGGCCCTGCTCAGCCACAGCGGCAGCCGTGGCACAGGAGCCGAAATCGCCGGATACTTCAGCCGGCTGGCGATGAAGCTGCACCCCGAATTGCCCGCCGAATTGAAGCACCTCGCCTGGCTCGAGCTGGATCGCGCTGAAGGGCAGGAGTATTGGCATGCGATGGAACTGATGGGGCGCTATGCCGCCGCCAATCACGCGCTGATTCATCGCCACATCGCTCAGCACCTGGGAGGGGAAGTGCTGGCCGGCATTGAAAATCATCATAACTTTGCCTGGAAGGAGCGGCACGGCGGCGAGGAAGTCATTGTGCATCGCAAGGGTGCGACTCCCGCCGGCGAAAACGTCTTGGGGATCATCCCCGGTTCTATGGGCGCGCCTGGTTATGTCGTGCGCGGCCGTGGAAGCCCTGAATCGCTTAGTTCCGCCGCCCATGGCGCGGGCCGCCGCATGAGCCGCGGGGAAGCCAATCGCCGTTTCAACTGGCATGATGTGCGCGAGTTCCTGGCCGCGCGCAATGTGGAATTGCTCTCGGCGGGCTTGGACGAATCACCGATGGCTTATAAAGATATTGACGAGGTCATGCGCGCTCAGCGCGAGCTTGTGGAGCCAGTGGCCCGCTTTGATCCCAGGCTGGTCAAGATGGCTGCTGCGGGCGAACGGCCGGAAGACTAGGCAAGCGCCTTAAACCATTGGATTGAACTATGCCGTCCACATTTATGCCTGACTGGCTGCGCAAGGCGATTTTTTATCAGGTCTATCCGCAAAGTTTTTGTGATTCCAATGGAGATGGGATTGGCGATCTGCCGGGTCTGATCAGCAAGCTGGATTATATAGCGAACCTTGGCTGCAACGCGATTTGGCTGAATCCATGTTTTGTTTCCCCATTCCGCGATGCCGGTTATGATATCGAAGATTTTTATCAAGTTGCGCCGCGCTATGGCACGGATCAGGATCTGATTGAGCTATTCAAAGCGGCGGCCGAACGCGGCATCCGCGTCTGTTTAGATTTTGTCGCCGGCCACACCGCCACCACGCACCCGTGGTTTATCGAATCAGCGAAAGCTGAACCCAATCAATATTCTAACTGGTACGTCTGGACCCGGCACTGGCAGGAGCCGGGCGGCGCGGGCAATTGGGTGAATGGGTATTCCGAACGTAACGGGCAATACCTCGCGAATTTTTTCTATCATCAGCCCGCGCTCAATTATGGATATCATAGTCCCGAGCGGGACAGAGCATGGCAGTTGCAGGTAGAGCACCCCGATGTCCTTGCCCTGCGCGCCGAGATGCGCAATATCATGCGCTATTGGCTGGAGCGCGGGGCCGCCGGGTTTCGCGTGGACATGGCGCATTCGCTTTTCAGGAATGATGCCGGTTATCATGCGGTCACTGTCTATTGGCAGGAAGTGCGCGCGTGGCTGGAAGGTGAATTTCCCGAGGCGGTGCTGATCTCCGAATGGGGTCTGCCGCCTATTGCCGTGAAGGCCGGCTTTCATGTCGATCTGCTGCTGCACGTGCGCAGTCCCGCCTACAATGCGCTTTTTCGCATGGAGCCTGAAAGCAATGTCATTCCGATGGCGGGAGACAGTTTCTTTCGCCGTGCCGGCGCGGGAAATATTCAACTTTTTCTCCACGACTATGTGCAATTTCTGCACGCGACGCGCAATATGGGCTACGTGGCCGTTCCCAGCGGCAATCACGATCTTCCGCGGCTGAACTTTGGCCGCACTCCTGCCGAATTGGCCGTCTGTTTTGCGTTTCTGCTAACTCAACCCGGCATTCCGTTCATTTATTATGGTGACGAAATCGGCATGCGCTATCTGCAACATTTGAGGTCGCATGAAGGGGGTTACAACCGCACCGGCTCGCGCACGCCGATGCAATGGGATGAAACGCCGGGCGCGGGGTTCAGCACCGCTTGGCCCGAGAAATTTTATCTGCCGCTTGACGATGCAGCAGAGCGGCCTGATGTGCGGCAGCAAGAAGCCGATCACTCCTCACTATTGAACACCATTCGCAGCTTGATTGCCCTGCGGCAGGCGCATCCGGCGTTGGGAGCAGAGGGGGATTTCAAGCCAGTTTACGCCGCAGCCAATCAATATCCCTTTGTGTATGAACGCGTTGCAAATGGCGAGCGATGTCTGGTCGCACTGAATCCCGCGGAACGAGCGATTACAATCCCGCTGACGGGGGTTTCCGGCCAATGGAGTAAGTTGGTGGCTAGCGGAGCGGACTTGAATAAACAGGATGAAATCCTGGAGTTAACGATGGCGCCGATTAGCTATGGAATTCTTGCCGCCCATTAAGCTGCTTGCGAGCGCAACTTGCCCGAAGCATACTCGTTGAATTGTTGGATTTTACCACGCCTATTATGCTGTGTTGGGGCATGTGATGAAACTTTATAGTCTGCTTAGTGAAAATCAGGTATTGATCGATGAGCCGGTGGCTTCGCTTGAGGCGGCTTTGCGCCGCATGATTGAGGCGTTTGGCGATGGGATTCCCTCGGCGCGGCACGATGAGCTGGCGGCCGTTCTGATGGAGCGTGAGCAGGTCCATCCGACATTTATCGCCGATCAGATCTGTATTCCCCATGCGCGGCTGGCCTGGCTCGATCGCTTTCTGCTGGGGTTTCTTGTGCCCGAAAAGCCTTTTCCGCATGTGGCGGAAGAGGAACAGACTGTCGCGGTGATGTTTATGATTCTCGCCCCGCAAAATAAAAATACGATGATGCTGCAGACGCTGGCAGCGATTGCGCGGCTCCTTAAATCGCGCGAAATGCGCACGGCATTAATGAAAACCAAATCGGCCGGACGCCTGATCCGCCAAATCGAGGAGAGCGGTATTGACATCAAGAAAACGCTCGTCGCTTCGGATGTGATGTTGCCGATTACACACAAGGTAACGGTCGAGACGATAATTGCGCACGCGGTGGATGTACTGGTGGATGCCCCCGATGAAGGCGTTCCAGTCGTGAGCGAGCAGGGCAAGCTGATAGGCGAAATTACCAGCCGCGAATTACTGGCGCTGGGCATGCCAAAATATGTAGATTTACTGGTCAATCCCGCCATGTTGGAAAGCTTCGAGCCGTTTGAAAATTTTTTTCAGCACGAAAATAGCCTCAAAGTACGCGAGGTTTGCCGCCGGGATATCATTACAGTTCCGCCAACAGCCCCCATCGTCCAGGTAACGCATTTAATGATGACGCGCGAAAAACGGCGCATTTATGTAGTCGAGGACAGCACGTTGCTTGGCGTGATTTTAAGGAAAAATATTATTGCGAAGGTGCTGCATTTCTAAGGCGCATCCACCGTCTGCTCCCACTGGCCTGAAAAATCCGATAAATCAAAATGTTTGCATAACGGATTGAATACTTTCGAGCGCCTTGGCCAGCCGCTCCTCAATGGAACCCTTTAACTCAAAAAAATGCGTTTCCAACGTTCTTAACGTATGCGCAAAAGCCGTTTGAATTATTTCCCGGCACTCAGGTTGATCACGAATGCCATCCGCCCGCCAGCCCACGTCCAGGCCGCATAAAAAATAAAGATCAGCTTTGCGGGCCTTCGCCATGTGTTCGATCCAATTCGGACAACCGCCGTAATAATGCCGCGCATAAACGACTGTCGAAATCAAATCAGTATCAAGTATAAGCAGGGACGACCGACGTGGCTGAATCAAAGTTCCGATGCGCCCCAGTGCGCAGTCTTCAGCGGCCAATTGGCCGCGGGCGATCGGCTCGACGTCATCGGCGCTGAGCACGCCGCCGCGCGCCAGCGCATATTCACGCGAGTATTCCGGTACGCTAAAACAGTTCAACTCTTCCGCCAGAGCCTTTGCGAGCGTGGTCTTACCGGTACATTCCGAGCCGGTCAGGCAGACGCGAAAAATTTTGCCCCGGTCATTCATGAAATTTCGGCGGGTGTTGTTGCCGTGGTTTGGATATTCCTTAAAAACTTGCGCCATCCAGCATAGCCCATGACAGCCAAAATGCAGAATAGTCCGTACAATATAGCTGTTGCCCGCAAATCTTTATAGAGATACAGCGCAATATATAGAAGATCCGCGGCAATCCAGACTGCCCAATTTTCGAGTTGTTTACGCGCCTGCATCCATTGGGCTGTAAGGCTCATGGCAGTTGTTGTGGCATCCATATAAGGGGTATTGCTATCTGTTTTTAAACGCAAAATCTGTGCGATGACCAGCGCGGCGGCAGTGGTGGTTACCGCATATATCATCCAGCTTTTCGCGCTGACGCGCGAAACTGGCAACTCCGCCTTGCCAGGTTGGGGATGCAGCCAGTGCCACCATCCGTAGAGCAGCATTGCCAGGAAAAAAAGCTGCAAGGAAGCATCCGCATAAAGCCTGGATTGAACGAAGACAATGGCGTAGAGCGCGACGCCGATTAACCCTGCCGGCCATGCAATCAGCCAGCCGCGCGTCATCAGCCAAACGCCGAGAAGGCTGGTAAGAAAAGCCCAGAATTCAAGCTGATTGGCAAAAAAATAATGAAACAGATTCAAGGAAATATCCTGGCGCTTGCAGCTCATCTTCCGTTGAGATGAGTCCCCTATCTTTTTTTATTTGGCTGAGATTCGCAACGAGTAAGAACTTAAAAATATCATTATCTTTCTTTTACCTGTTTTAACCTTTGTATCTGTGCATGGCAAAGTTCATAATTAGACGACATCCTGTTCACGTAGAACTAGAATCGTTCCGATTTACATGCGCTTTTTATTTTTGGGGGACATTTTCGGCAAGCCCGGACGCAACGCCGTGGCCGAATGGCTGCCGGATTTCAAGATGGAACGCGGCGTCGATTTTGTGATTGCCAACGGCGAAAATGCCGCGGGAGGCAAAGGCATCACTCGCCAGATTGCGCACGATTTATTCAAGACGGGCATCGATGTGCTAACCGGCGGCAATCATTCCTTTCAACACCGCGAATCCTATAATTACTTTGATGAGGAGCCTCGCCTTTTACGTCCAGCCAACCTTCCTCCCGGAGTTCCGGGTAAGGGCTGGGGAGTTTTTTCCGCGGCTGATGGTCTAAAGATTGCAATTATTAATTTGCAAGGCCGTGCCTTTATGAAGCCAATCGATTGCCCATTTCGGCTGGCGGATCAATTGGTTGCCGAAGCTCGGATTGCTACGCCTCTGATATTGGTTGATTTTCACGCCGAGGCAACCAGCGAAAAAATTGGCATGGCCGCCTGGCTGGATGGCCGCGTAACCGCCGTCATCGGTACCCATACGCATGTTCCCACCGCCGACGCACGGATTTCGCGGGCGGGCACCGCAGCGATTACCGATGTCGGCATGACGGGTCCGTATGATTCAATTATTGGAATTGAAACGCAGCTTGTACTGGAACAACTTGTTTCGGGTATGCCGGTGCATCACGCCGTGGCCAAGGGCGAAACGAAAATTTGCGCCGTGCTGATTGAATCCGGATCTGATGGGCGGGCCATGAGAATCGAACAAATTTTCAGTCCCGCCTTTCTTCATGATTCACCCTCCATCAAATAACCTGTTTTCCAGCTTTCTGCCTTCCTGATTGTCTTTTACTGAAAAAGGTTATATAAAACGGGATTGGCCTTCGCCGCCATGTCGCGGCATCCAATAAATCTTTTGATTTGCGCGAAATTCGCGTCTCTGAACTTGTGAAGGATGATTCGCTGATTTTCCGACAGCCGTTTTCAGATGAGTTTTGGGCGCTATGCCAGGTTTAGAGGAATCGTCGCTTATGTTTCATACTGTATTAAAAATAAGCGACCTGCTTCGGCCTGAATTAATAATCGAGCTGCCTGAGGCGGGAAAAAACGAGGTGTTGTCTTTATTATGCAGGGCAGCCTCGCACGATTCACGCGTAAAGGATGCGGAAGCCTTTTACCGGGCGCTGCTCCATCGGGAGACGCAGGCCAGCACCGGAATCGGCATGGGACTGGCCATCCCTCACGCGAAAATTGCAGAAATATCCGATAATGTCATCATCATTGGCCGCTCACGCGCCGGAATTGACTTTAAGGCCGTGGACGGAGCGCCAGTACATCTAATCTTTTTAATCGGAGCTTCCGATCACCAGACACGCGAATTTGTCAGATTGCTGGCAGCCGTTACGCATATTCTGAAAAATGAACCATTCCGGGCCAACTTGTTGAAGGCGGCAATTCCGGATGAATTCATTGCTTTGCTTCGGGCTCAGGAATCGGGATCTTGAATGCTCAAGGCATAATAACTTATCTTTTGCGATTTGCAGCCCAATGAAAGTTGTGGATAATCATTAATGGCTAATGGAGGTTTCTTCTATTGTCCGATTTTGTGCGGTTTAGTTCGCTATTACCTGTTTCCAATGCGGCGCCCGCGCCATACATTTATCAATTGGCTCCCCCGGCAATTCAATACTTAACGGCTTTGATGGAAGCTGCCGATGGAATTGGTCTGGTGCGGACTCTCGATGAATCGCGAGGCCTGATTGAATGCTGGGTAATGCCAGATTTTATGAGAAACTTTGAAGAGATTTTAGCGGCCATTTCTCAGGAATGGCCTGTTCAGGAAATAGGATCGAGCTTCGAATAATGGGCAAGACTTTACCCGCCTCTGGCCCCAAACGATATCCACCGGCAACGCTGCGAACTTTAAATCGTTCCGAGCCTGCCTCTTTCGGCAACGGGCTGCCTGCGCTTGTTTTCCTGCTGTTTCTGGCGCATATGGCCACACTGTTCAGCATTGAACTGGCAATGACGCCCTACACTAATAATCTGGATGACATAAAACAGACAATTTATTACATCTGCACTCCACTGTTAATGACAGTGGCACTGATTTGCATTTGGATCAAGGCAGCCCCTCTGCCACCACGTTGGGTTGGCTTGGGGTTGGCGGCTTATTGGTTGATCATGATTATTTCCACGCTCGTCATGTCGAGCGGTCTGCGGCCCGAAATAGCGCGGCATATTCGCTGGATGGGTTGGGATCAGGTCATCATGATTTGGGGCGCGGGAGGGCTTTTCCTATCCGCTTTCGTCAGCGGCTCGCATCAAAAAACCAATGTCTGGTTCGTCCGCTATTTAGTGGTTCAATGGCTCGTGGTCAATCTTATCGGCTTTATGATGTTCGACATGCTTTCCGTCGGGGGAAACCGGTCAGTGGTCGGATGGCTGTTCAATCACCTATATACCAAACAACCTGCCCAGGGAGATGATCTTTTTCAGCTCCTGGCAACCCTTAAAGGGGCTGATACACAACTGCAATCTACAATTCTGAACCGGGATTTTTATGCTGGAATCTCTTTATTGTATCTTCCGTTTTGTCTGTTATTAACTCTGGATCCTGGACCCGGACGCCATTCTTATTACTGGCGAATCGTGGGTGGGATCACGGCTTTCCTGACGACAATGAGTATTTTTCTGTGCCAAAGCAAAGGTGAGTACATTTTTTGGTGTGTAATGATTACTTATTTCCTGCTGATGTTTTTACGATTTGGTTATACCGCCGGTTTAAGAAGGCGGCATTTGCTGGCTGGCATTGCGGCAAGCGTCATGGTTCTGGGCGTGCTCGGCTGGATGAAATCACCTACTTTGATTTCCAATCTCAAATCACTGAATTTATCTTTGTCCTCGCGAAAAATTATGTGGTATGGGGCTTGGAGGATGTTTCAGGAATTTCCCATTCTCGGGGGAGGTCCGGGCTCGTTTCGCGTTTATTTCAGCACCTACCGCGCTCCCGACTATTTCCTGCATGAAATTGCCAATGTAACAACGTACTCTCATAACTATTTTCTCGATCTTCTCAGTGAAACCGGGTTGCTGGGCCTGGCTGCGTTCCTGACATTCCTTTGTGCTCTGTGGTTTGGTGGATTACGCCGGGCAATTAAGCATCCCGACGGACGCATACGCATGTTGCTGATCGCCTGCACCGCCTCATTGATTGGTATGTATGGAAGCAATCTGAGCAGCCCGAATGCGCGTTGGATTATCGGCGCTTCGAATTTATGGACTGTTATGGGTTTTTTTGCGGGTTCGCTGCGTTTGGCCGACGCCTGGCATCCGGCGGCGGAACCATTGCCCGCAACGGCTCATCCAGTTCCTCCCCGACTGGTACGCCAAAGCCTCGTTGGCGTTCTGGCTCTTTCCTTGCCCATGCTCATTTTATCCATCAGATCTGGAACCAGTTACTGGTCCTCGGCAGCACACTATGCCGATGGTTTGCAATACATGGAATATGGCATGCACCTCTTGGACCAGCAAGATGGGGGTAAAAATGTGGACGTGGAATATGCCAAGGACGTGCTGGTTCATGCTTGCGGTTTGTTTGAAGATGCCATCAAAGCCGATGAAAACAATGTCTCCGCTTATTATAAGGTGGGCTCGGTTTACTCCACTCTGGATCGAATATTTGATGGCGCGGCAAATCATGTTCGTCAAACCAACCCTAAAGATGCCGAAGCGTTGCAGGCTACCGCGGATGAATACTGTAAGCTGGCGCTGGAACGCTATGAAAAACTGGATCAGTTGATGCCCGATTATGCCGAGATACATTTCAATTTCGGAATTGTTTATGATCGGATGGCTGGCATTTTACGCCGCGAGCTGGCCAGGGGATCGCCTGAAAACAGCCGCCAATTGACTCAGCAGATCGAATATTATGAAAAGAAAACGCAAGAACATCTGGAGCGTATGCATCAATTATCGATTAAGGAAGATGTTTATCTGCAACTGGGCGATACTTACGAAGTAACCGGCATGTTGAATGAAGCATTGCGCGTTTATAAGGAAGCGGTTGGACGCTATCCGGATAATCTGAAATTACTAAGCAAGTATCATGATACGGCGTTGCAGACTAATCATTATGATGAAATGTTTGAAGCATTACGCCTGCTGTGGCGAGCTCAGCGGCTGGATAATGAATATGTTCAACGCATGCTGACAATTGGCATTGAATATAAACTGGCGCCGCAACTGGCGCAACTTGCCAATGATATTATGAAAACGAATCCACTGGATTCGCGGGTTTATTTCACGCGCGCGCAATTGGCCGAATGGCTTAATAACCCGCAAAAGGTGATCGAGGAAGTTACCCGTTATCAGAAAGTCGGCGGTCGCCAAATTACCATGTATGAAAAAGGGGTCAAAGCTGCCTTGGCTCTGGGACAAATCGAAAAAGCCAATGAATTCAAGCGCTACATTGAAGCCATAAACCGGCAACAGCCCAAGACTGGGTAGCAACCTCGCCAGCATCTCCGCCCAGAAGCGGATAAATGAATTTTATGGAATCCACGGCCTGCGACGAAGCCAGGACTCTGGAATGAAATTTTTACAAATTTTGCTATATCTGATTTCAATTTGCTTTTTTATATATCATTAACCGTCATTAAGGGTTCCCAAGAGAATTCCCTTTCTTACACAGATCAGTTATAATGTCCTTTTCGGAGGGGGCTTTCCATCCTGCAATCCATCACGCGCATTTAACAAAGAAACCCGGCAGGGACGGCGAGAATACACGCGCGTTGAGCCGTGCGGCGACGATGATTTCGGCGAAACCAACCTATCATATTAAATTCTGCGACCCCCACCGACAGTCCATCTCGGGGGGAGGCATTGCGAGACCGACAAAATAAATGCAAATGATGAAAGCCCCCGCCCGCTTCCCCGCGCCCGCATCTCTGCTGTCAAAAACAAACCCAAAAAACCTCAAATTCAGGGGTCAATTTGGCTTTGTTCCTTCACAATTTATTTCCGCCGCTCTTCACCTTTTGAATAACGCAGCAGCTCCGGCAGAGCGACTTTCATTGGCCCACCAATCAGGTAGGGAATTCCAAAGCCCAGCCGTGGGCCGATGATTTTGATCTTATTGACTTTTTGAAATCTCTTTTGAGACAACCTCATTAGCCGAATGCCTTCATTAAGTCGCCATCTAATCAGACCGAAACCCCTCTACCTTCTCGGCTACTTGCTGCTTGTTCTGCTCGCCACGCTGCTGATCTGGCCGGTTATCAGCATTCTCCAGGCCGGTTTTGTCGACAACGAAGGGGCGACGCTTTATTATTTCAAGAGTATTTTTGCAAGCGACTACTTTCGCCTTGGCTTTCGCAACAGCTTTCTTCTTGCCCTGACTGTCACCGCGGGCTGCGCGGTGATCTCAATTCCCCTTGCATGGGCAATGACCCATATCGACTTCCCGCTGAAAAAAACTCTCTCCGCCCTGATTTTGGTTCCTATGATCCTTCCTCCCTTCGTCGGCGCGCTCGGCATGCGCAAGTTGCTGGCTCCGGGCGGCGGCCCACTCGTGATGCTCCTGCAAAAAATTCATCTGCTTGCCCCGGCCGCTTCGTTCGATCTCCTCGCCGCCTCTCCCTTCTGGGCGACGGCTCTGCTGATGATGCTTTCACTCTACCCGATCATGTTTCTCAACGTGCAGGCGGCAATGGCGAATATCGATCCGACGCTGGAAGAGGCGGCGCAAAACCTCGGCGCAACCCGCCATAAAATTTTTTGGCGCATCACGCTGCCGCTGTTGATGCCCGGCCTCTTCGCCGGCGCCACAATTGTTTTCATCTGGAGCTTTACCGAACTCGGCACACCGCTGCTCGTCGGGTTTCGCGATGTAGCCGCCGTGCAGATTTTCGATGGCTTGGCGCAACTCGAAGCCAACCCGCAGCCTTACGCGCAGGTGACGATTCTACTGCTGGCGAGCACGGTGATTTATATCGTGGGCAAGCTGGTGCTGGGACGTGGCGGCCAGGCCACCCCCGGCCGTGGCTCTCTCGCCCGCCAGACGCGGCGGCTTGCCTTCGAAGGCCTCCCGCTTACCTTGGGAATTAGCGGACTAATTTTTCTCGCGGCGCTGCCGCATCTCAGCGTGATCCTGCTGTCAATCGCCGAGAAATGGCAATATTCCATCTTCCCGCAACATTGCACCGCCAGTTATCTGGGTCAGGTCCTCAAACATCCAGTCACGGGCCCCAGCATTGTAAACAGCCTGAAATATGCTTCGCTTGCGACATTGCTGAACCTTGCCCTTGGCATCGCGACGGGGTACATGGTTGTGCGCACGCAATGGCGCTGGCGCGGGGTTCTTGACGGCCTCGCCATGCTGCCGCTCGCCGTCCCCGGACTGGTGATGGCCTTCGGCTTTCTCTCGATCACACGCCCCGGCTCTCCGCTCGCTTTTTTGAATCCCAATCTCGGCAATCCACTGATGTTGTTAGTCATTGCCTATGCCGTGCGGCGGCTGCCCTATATCGTGCGCGCAGTCGTGGCCGGACTGCAGCAGACTTCGGTAACACTTGAAGAAGCGGCGATGAATCTCGGCGCTTCGCATTGGCGAACGATGCGCAAAATTACGTTGCCGTTGATTTCGGCCAACCTGATTGCCGGTGCGCTCCTCGCGTTCAGCTTTGCCATGCTGGAAGTTTCTGACAGCCTGATTCTCGCCTTCCGACAGCGCGATTACCCGATTACAAAAGCCATCTATATTCTCGCTACGCGGTTGGGCGACGGCACGCAAATGGCCTGCGCGCTCGGCGTGTTTGGCCTGCTGCTGCTGACTGCGACTCTCTTCGCCGCTTCCCGCCTACTTGGCCGCCGCATAGGCGCTTTATTTCGGATGTGATCGAATGGAAACTACTTCGTTGACCATCTTGCATTTAACGACGTAAGCGTTGGAATTTCATTCTGTGGATCGTGTGTCATGATTCGCGTCGGCAACTCGCGCCGATCATTATAAGGAACTTGTTCCCTTGCCTCTTCCGAATTGGGTTTGTCACTTTTAAGCCTGATTGCCAGGGCTATCCGCCACTCCGCCGCGTGCAGGCGAGGCCCACTAAGCGCCAGCCGTAGTTCCGTACGATCCGCGCAGGCATTCAATTGAAACTCATCGCGCGATTGCGCCAGCACGCGCCCATCGGCAACGCGCAGCCAGGCCGTTTCCAAAAAGATGAAACGCGGTTCGGAAGCGGAGTCATGTTCTAGCTCAATATGAATCCCGAAGCGCGAACCGATGTCCACGTTGAGGATTCCGTTTTTTTCGGACTGTTCACCGGATTCGTCCATCGTAAACAAAAAAATTTCTCCAAAGACAACCGGTCCAGGCGGTTGCGCCACTGGCTGAAACATTAATTCCAATCCCGCGTGGCCTCGCCGCAGTTCCGCACCGCGAAACACCGCCTGCTGGCTGCGGCGATATTCAGCCAAGACTTCGCGTGTGTCTCCAAGCATGTGCACGCGCCCGATCTCGAGCCACAAAACACGGTCCGCCAAGTCAGACAGCAGTTCCATGCTGTGGCTGACCAGCAGCATGGTATGGCCGCGCGCCTTCATCTGGCCGATATGCGCCAGCGCCTTGGCTTGAAAGCGTGCATCGCCCGTTGCGAAAGTCTCATCCATCAGCAGAATTTCGGGAACAAGCCTCGTCGCGACGGCAAACCCCAGCCGCGCATGCATGCCGGAACTGTAATGCCGCACAGGCATATCCATGAAACGCTCAAGTTCGGCGAAGGCGATGATCTCGGGCAATAGCCGGTCAATCTGCTGAATGGTAAAGCCGAGCAACGCTCCATTCAGATAAACGTTATCCAGCCCCGTCAGATCGGGATGAAAACCGGCCCCCAGCTCAAGCAACGCGCCGATGCGTCCCTGCGCTTTGAATTCGCCTCGATCAGGCGACATCACGCCGGCGAGAATTTTCAGGAGCGTCGATTTCCCCGAGCCATTTGCTCCGACGATGCCCAATGTCTGGCCGGCCGGGACGGTGAAACTGATATTGCGCAATGCCCAGAATTTATCCCGCCACCGCGAATGCCGCTCACGCCGCGGATCGTCCAAATCGGCCGCATGCGGAACACGGAAAAGTTTTGACAAGCCAGTGACGCTTAGCGCGGTGGGTATAATCATTAAATCGTGTTAAAGTTCCTGGCAGGCTATGCATTCCGAAATGCACGCACATGGCAACAGAGCAAGGCATTTACGAACAAGTGATTCGAGCGAATTCTCTCGTCTTCATACTGCTTTTCTTTCTGATTAATCCAACCCCTGTTCGGCCAATTCCACGGCATGGAGCACCGCCTTGGCTTTGTTGCGTGTTTCCTGGTACTCGTTCGCCGGGACACTGTCCTGCACAATGCCGGCGCCGGCCTGCACATAAACATGACCATTGGTCAGCACACAAGTTCGGATCGTGATCGCAGTGTCGAGATTGCCATCGAAGCTAAAATAGCCGATCGCGCCGGCATAGGGACCGCGTCGCACATTTTCCACTTCGTCAATGATTTCCATGGCGCGAATCTTTGGCGCGCCGCTGACCGTCCCGGCCGGAAAACAGGCCGCCAGGGCGTCAAAAGCGTCCTTTCCCGGTTCCAGCCGCCCGCACACGTTGCTGACAATGTGCATTACGTGACTATAGCGTTCGATCGTCATCAGGTCGTCAACCCGCACCGAACCCGCCGTTGAGACGCGCCCCGCGTCGTTACGCCCCAGATCGACCAGCATGATATGCTCGGCGCGTTCCTTGGGATCCGCGAGCAGTTCCGTTTCCAGTGCCCGGTCTTTTTCGTGATTGATTCCGCGCGGACGCGTGCCGGCGATAGGGCGTACAACCACTTCGCCCTGTGTTACGCGCACGAGAATTTCCGGGCTGGAGCCGGCAAGTTGCAGATCACCAAACTTGAGGTAAAACATATAAGGGGATGGGTTGATTGCGCGCAATGCGCGATAAACATCAAATGGATCACCGTGATAAGGCTTGCTAAAACGCTGGCTGAGCACCACCTGAAACGCATCGCCCGCGCGAATGTATTCCTTGATGCGGTCGACGGCCGCCTCGAATTCCGGTTGCGTGAAATTGGAATTAACTCCGCCCGTCCGGTGCGGCTTGCGTGAGATACCGCTTTTCCCATTCAGCCAATGTCCGCGCAGTCGTTCCGCCATTAATTCAACCTTATGCGCTGCGGCGTCGTACGCCTTGCGCGGCTCGCTGCCGTCAGCGGTGCCCGTTACATGCGCATTAGCCAGCAGAATCAACCGGCGTTTGACATGATCAAAGATCGCAATCGTATCGGCGATCATAAAACAGGTGTCCGGCAATTTCAGTTCATCGGGATTCTTGTCCGGAAGTTTCTCGAAGCTGCGCACCAGATCGTAGGCCATATAGCCGACCGCTCCGCCAATAAATGGGGGCAATTCGGGATTGGTAACCGGCTTATAGCGCTGCATGAAGTCGCGCAAAAACGCAAGGGGATTGGTTGGACGCTCGACTTCCTGCTCATCCACGCCATGATAAGCAATGTCAATTTCGGTCCCGCGGCTGCGGATAACAACATCGGGATTGCAGCCGATGAACGAATAGCGCCCAAGCTGCTCCCCTTGCTCGACCGACTCGAGCAGAAAACAATATTCACCATTGCCCAGCTTGCGGAAGACCGAAACGGGCGTTTCCATGTCTGCGAGCAACTCGGCCCAGACCGGAATCAGATTGCCCTGGCGGCTCTGCTGGACGAAGGTGTCGAAATCAGGGGTGATTTTTAACATGGGAGGCGTGCCGAATATCCGTTCCGCATTGGATCAAGAATTAAAATCGCACGAAGCTCCGGAATGCTCAAGCTTAACGGATAGACTCTATACAGGACGTGGAAGGCCTAAAATGATCAGAGAGGCTTGGGCATCCTGCGGATAGGCCTTTATGTAATCGTCACAAGCTTGCAGCGCCTCGCGCCGTTAAAGATGTGAATAGTTTTTCAATATATGAATATTAATTGATTTTTGTTAGGGAATAAATAAAACGTTAGAAAATGTTCGACTGGTCACTGTGATCCTTTCGCGTGCTTCGCTTTTGGATTAAGTATCGTCTGAGTTTTTCGCCAGACATGGTCAGTCTAAACAGCAATAGGATTGAACTTGAAACTATCAAAACAGGCTAGCATGCCTTGGAAAAACGAAATATCAAAATGTTTTGATTCAGATGCAGAAGTGCCTCGCCCCATTGTGCTGACCGTAATACTTCTGACGTGCATGTACCTTCCCCATTGCTGGATTTTCTTTATTCCTTCTGAAAGTCAGCGCTGGGCCTTCATTCGGTTATTACCACTTCTCCCAGGTCTGCCGGGTGCATACGTGCTGAGCTATTTTACGAGGATACAAAACGATTGGCGGCTACATGTATTTGTCGGGATTTTTACCTGTGCCGTATTTTCTATCGCTTATATACTTGCGCGCAAGGGTGGATTTTGGACTATCAGCATAATTAACTGTTTGTTATTTTATTCTATTCTATCAGCCTGTATAGGTTTTGGATTTTATCTTGCATAAACTTACGGGGCTACCTCTTAGCCAATATCAGATATTTATCAGGTGATATATTCACTTAAAAATCGCGCCGCAGGCACCAGTAGGCCGGGCCGATAGTCGCGCCACAGGCATCATGGTAAAATGGGACCGGTCCAACCCAGCCGATCTCGCAAATGGGCCGTCCTTTGCGCTTCAAGTCAAGTAAGCAAGCCCAAAGCAAGCGCCGCCCAAGGCGCGCCTGACGGTGCGCGGGATCAACTCCTGTTGGGCCGAACGCGCCATTGCACTGGCTGACCTCATACGCGGCAAACCCGATAAGCTCCTGATTTTTTTCCGCAATGAATAACGAAATCGGATCGTGGTTGAAGGCGAGGGCCGATTCCAGCGCCCAGCCTTCACTGAACAGCCGTCGATTCAATTCGGCGAGCGCCTCGCGATCGCGTAATTCCCCTCGCCTCACGACATAACCTTGCGCATCGGTTCCAAGAATTAATTCACCTGCCGGTGCTTCCCAGCTTCGCAAATCACACGTCAAATTGAAATGCGTGGCTTCATGACACCAACCGGCGCGCAGCAGCGCCGTGATCAGTTCCACTTCGCGCGTGTCGATGCCGGGCCGAAGATAATAAGGCGGCGTGGCGTGAATACGAACCCCCTGCGCGCCGCGGGCTTTGAGCCGCCGGCACATTTCTTCAGCGAGCGCCTCGGGCACTCCTTTGCGCACCCATTCGGGCCGTACACCTAGCCAGCGCAGCCCGCCCAGTTCCGGATTCTTCAAAAGACGTGAAATCCCGATAGCCAATCCGACCAGCCGGCCGGCGTCATCGCGTGCGGCCAGCGCAAGGTCCGATTCCGCCGGCGGAGTGAAGAGCCGTTCGCGCAGGAGCGCGGGATCAAGAAGATGCAGCGGATGGGCCGCCGCCCAAAATTCCTCAATTTTGCATGGTTCAATATTTTCGAGTGGTTCGAGGCCATAGTTCATTGCGAAGATAATCTCGTCTTAATTACTTTTGCACACTAAGGCAAATTCCATCCAGGCCGATGAGATACTTATTGCGCGCGCGAAAGGGCCATCTTGAATGAAATCACTCGCTTCAATTTTTGGCATCATTTCTCCTCATTTGATTAAACTTGGAGATCAAGGATTACTGACCATCATCTTGCCGGAAATGGCGGGGCGGTACATTGTTGTCGAGCAGCGCGATGGTCGAGTCGTGATTAGTCCCATGGATTTGGAGTCTATTCCCCACGGAGCTGCGATTGCCCAGAATGCCGGAGGTAAAACGCTATTGATGACTGCTTCAAATGTGCCTGTCGCCTGATGTCTCTCCCGGCCTCAAAGGCCTGATCAGTATCCCCTTTTTTCTCAAGTCTTTGGCGTAATCCTCCGAAATAGGCTTTGACAGGCTAAAAGCCTGGCGTGCTATGGTTAAATCTTTGCCAGCGTCAGGGCACGCGGCTTTAGCACAAACCCCGACCTGTCCTTCATCAGTTCACGCGCCGGGAAGGAGTTTTCCGATGCCGGAAATCATTGTTAAAGTCGGTGAAAATATTGTGAAGCAATATTTCTTCGCCAAAGAAACGATGAGCGTCGGCCGCGCTCCCGATAATGAAATTGTTATCGAAAATCTGGCCATCTCGCGCAATCACGCTAACATTCAATTCGAAGACGGTAAATACTGGGTGACCGATTTAGGAAGCTCTAACGGCACTTACGTGAATGGCGTCAAGGTGAAGCGCACGGAATTAATCGATAAAGATGTCATCACATTGGGCAAGCACAAATTATTTTTTTACGATCAGCGCGCGAGTGATGCGCAAGCTGCTTCCCAGCCGGATATTGGGGATTGCACAATGCTGGTCACGCCCGTAACGGTTGCTCAGTTAACGGTTACAAAAGGACGGCAAAAAGGACAGACTTTCATTTTGGAGCAAACGGCTTGTACGCTGGGTAAGGCTCCCGAGTGCGACATCCAGATTAATGATTGGTTTGTCTCGCGACAGCATGCAGTCATTGAAAAACATAATCAGGATTACCTGATTCGCGATCTCAATTCGTGGCGGCATACGCGCGTCAATGGAGAAATCATTGAGCAGGCAACACTGGTCAGTGGCGATACCATTCAATTAGGCCCAACCGTTACGCTCAATTTTGCGCTTGAATCAAGTCTGCGGGAAGTATCGTCCAATGGATCCGCATTTCACCCCCAAGATAAGGCCGAACCCGCCGGAACCGCCGACCAGGCCAATGGGCGTCAAAACCAATTAGCCGAGGAATGGATAAAGCAATATCCTCAACCGGTCACCGCTCAGGAAGGCGGCGAACCGGTGATCTCAGGATTGGAAGCAACGGATGCTCCTGATCGAGAAGAACAGGAAAGCGACCCCCCCGCGGCGGTAATTGAACAAATGGCTGCGTGCTCAGTAGCAGCGGCGGCTGATGAGGCATCCAGCGCGATAAAACCCGTTGCCGTGAACATAACGACGCCATCGTATGCTGCGGAATCAAATGCCACGAATTCATCTTTTTCAGCCCAAGCTGAGCCAGTCGAGATGGCCCCTTCCCGAGAATTTGAACAAGAGCTTGAAAAGAAAGCGACAACGGAGACGAATACCGAATCTACGCCCACAGATGAAATCCGACTCTGGGAACGCGCCTTACAAAATCCAAGTCCGGTTATTCGCAGACAAGCTGCGCGCCGGCTCAAGCAACTGACCGGCAAGGATTATGCATATTGAAGTTCCTCCCCGGCGCTTGGCGGTTTTCTCGGACCTCCACGGCAATATTCATGCTCTCGAAGCGGTGTTGCGCGCCATTGATGATTTAAGCATTCGGGACATGGTATGCTGTGGCGACGTTGTGGGTTATGGGGCCTTTCCCAATGAATGCGTGGAATTGCTGCGTTTGCGCAACATTCCTACATTAGCGGGCAATCATGATCATGCCGCGCTGGATATGACCGATGTGCAGCATTTCAATGATATTGCGCGCAGGGCGGTCGTCTGGACTCGCGAGCGGCTGAGCGCCGAGAACCGGCGATGGCTTGGCGAGCGACCTTACACGCTGGCCATGCCTCCCGAATATTTTTTTTCGCATGCTTCGCCCCATGAGCCGGAAAATTGGGGGTACGTGCTGACCTTTGGCGATGCCCGCACAGCTTTTAACCAATTTGATGAACATATCTGTTTCATAGGCCATTCGCATCAACCAACGCTTGTGGAATTAACAGAGGAAGGGTTGCTCTGCCCCGATCACCAGCGTGTGTCACTGGCTGCGGAAAATCGTTATCTGATTAATGTGGGAAGTGTGGGGCAACCCCGTGATCGTAATCCAATGGCCAGTTTTGTGACGGTTGATTTGGATACCGGTTTTATTGAATTTCAACGCGTAGATTATAATATCGAAGAGGCGCAGGGAGCGATTTTGCGCAATGGCCTGCCTGAAGAATTGGCCGAGCGGCTAGCTTTTGGCTGGTAATTTTTTTTCTAAAATTGTGCCAAACAACAATTTTATCACCGTTAAGTTCCCAACTTCAATAGATTCAGCGCTTTCAAGAAGATACAATATCTTGTATTCACAGTTTATTCACATTACAATATGTGGTTGACAGGCCATGAAATCTTTTTTATGTTAACGCCGCGCTAAATTTCATGGTCGGGAGCTGAGAGCACACAACTTCTCCGCAGGAATGTGAAGTCACGCGACTGGGCATTTATAATAATTTAAATAAAGGCGCTAACTCCTTTTCTGACCAATTTGGAATTTAACGCTCCCGGTGTCTGGCCGAGCACCTTCTGTTCATCGACCCGCACGACGCTTTGCTTGTCGCGCGACTCAACTGGAGGCGCTGTTTATGAAACTTACTCGTCATTTCACCAAGCCGGGCGAAAATCCGCTCGATACCGCGGAATACGAAAAGCGGCGTTCGGTGATTACTAATCCCGATGGTTCGATTGTTTTCGAAGCCAAAGATGTCGAGGTGCCAAAAGACTGGAGCCAGCTTGCGACAGATATTGTCGTCAGCAAGTATTTCCGACGCGCCGGCCTGAACACGCCGGAGGGGCGGGAAAACAGCGTCCGCCAAGTGATCCACCGCATCGCGCACACCATTCGCATCGCGGGCGAAAAGCTGGGGGGCTATTTCGCAACACCTGAAGACGCCGATATTTTTGAGGCCGAACTCAGTTATATTTTAGTCAATCAGCTTGGCGCCTTTAATTCGCCGGTCTGGTTCAACTGCGGTCTTTTCCACGAATACGGCATCACCGGTTCCGGAGGAAACTGGGCGTGGAATTTCGAGAAGAATGATGTGGAGGAAATTGCTAACAACTACGAACGTCCGCAGTGTTCGGCGTGTTTCATTCAGGCGGTCAATGACGACCTGATGTCGATTTTTGAACTGGTTAAGACCGAAGCCAAGATTTTCAAATACGGCTCCGGCACGGGGACCAATTTCAGTAAACTGCGCAGCAAGCATGAAAAACTGTCGGGGGGCGGCACAAGCTCGGGCCTCATGAGTTTCCTCGAAGTACTCGACCGCGGCGCAGGCGCCACTAAAAGCGGCGGCACCACGCGCCGCGCGGCCAAGATGGTCTGTCTCGACATGGATCACCCCGAAATCGCCGACTTTATTAACTGGAAAGTACGCGAAGAGGAAAAGGCGCGTATCCTGATCGAGCACGGCGGTCTGCCCGCCGATTTCAATGGCGAAGCCTATCACACGGTTTCGGGCCAGAACAGCAATAATTCGGTGCGCATCAGCGATGAATTCATGCAGGCGGCCCAGGAAGGCAAGGAATGGGGGACCTACTCGCGCACGACCGGTGAATTGGTTGAACGGCTCGATGCCGCAGATCTGCTCGATCAGATCTGCCGCGCCGCCTGGCGCTGCGCCGACCCCGGCGTACAGTTCGACACGACCATCAACGACTGGCACACCTGCCCCAACACCGACAAAATCCGCGCCAGTAATCCCTGTTCTGAATACATGTTTCTCGATGACTCCGCCTGCAACCTGGCCTCAATCAATTTACTGAAACTGCTCGACGAGGAAGGAAATTTCGATGTCGAAGCCTATCGCCATTGCGCACGGCTGTTCATTATCGCGCAGGAAATCCTGGTCGATTTTTCCAGCTACCCGACCGCGGCGATCGCGCGCAATAGCCACGATTACCGGCCGCTGGGGCTGGGCTATGCCAATCTTGGCGCGATGTTGATGGTCCTTGGCGTGCCCTATGACAGCCCCGAGGGAGCGGCATTATGCGGCGCGCTCACGGCAATCATCACGGGTCATGCCTATCGCGTCTCGGCCGAAATCGCCGAAGCCAAAGGGGCCTTCGCGGGCTTTGCGCGCAACGCCAAACCGTTTATGCGTGTCATGCGCAAGCACCGCGATGCCTGCGAGCGCATCAATGCCGAATTCTGTCCGAGCTATCTGCTGCGCGAAGCGCGCCGTGCATGGGATGAAGCGATTGAGCAGGGCGAGAAGACCGGCTACCGCAATGCGCAATCAACTGTGCTCGCGCCGACGGGGACCATTGGTCTGCTGATGGATTGCGACACGACCGGCATTGAGCCTGATTTCGCGCTGGTCAAGTTCAAAAAGCTGGCCGGCGGCGGCTATTTCAAAATCGTCAACAGCTCCGTCCCCGCCGCGCTGCGCAGCCTCAATTATCAATCGCGCGAGATTCAGGAAATTCTGCAATACATCAACGGCACGATGACGCTGCGCGGCGCGCCGCAGATCAATGATCTCACGCTCAAGGCCAGGGGCTTCACCGACGAAGACCTTGCGCGCATCGAACCGGCGCTGCGCGGCGCAATGGATCTCAATCAGGCATTCTCGCCATGGGTGCTCGGTCCGGAACTGCTTGATAAACTCGGCATCACCGCCAGCCGGGCGGCCGAACGGGGTTTCAGCGTTCTGCGCGCGCTCGGTTTCAGCGAGGCGCAAATCGAAGAAGCCGGTGATGTCATTTGCGGCCGGCTGATGATCGAAGGCGCGCCGCACCTGCGCCCCGAGCATTATCCTGTTTTCGACTGCGCCAATCGCTGCGGCCGCAAGGGCGAGCGCTTTATTGCGCCCATGGGGCATGTCCGGATGATGGCCGCAGCGCAACCCTTTATTTCAGGCGCGATCAGCAAGACGGTCAACCTCCCCAACGAAGCCGCGGTCGAAGACATCGGGCAGATTTACGTCGAAGGCTGGAAGCTGGGACTCAAGGCCATCGCGCTCTATCGCGACGGCTGCAAATTGAGCCAGCCGCTCTCGACGAAAGCCGAGGAGAAGGACAAGCGCAAGGCCGGTGCGGGCAAGATGTCTCCGGCGAAAACGGCCGCAGTTGAAACGGAAATCGTCGCGCGCAAAAGCGCCGCCGAGCTTTTCGATGAAGCGCTCAAGGAAGCCGAAGGCGCGGTGCCGCGCACCGTCGCCATTAAAGTGCCTGAACCGATCCGCCGCCGTCTGCCGCAGCGGCGCAGCGGATTGACGGTGGAGTCGCGCATCGGCGGCCATAAAGTCTTTCTGCGCACCGGCGAATACGAGGACGGTACGTTGGGCGAAATTTTCATCGATATGCACAAGGAAGGGGCCGCCTTCCGCTCGATGATGAACTGCTTCGCCATTGCCGTCAGTAAGGGCCTCCAATATGGCGTGCCGCTCAAGGAGTTCGTCGATACCTTCACCTTCACCCGCTTCGAGCCGCAGGGGACATGCGACCACCCCAACATCAAGCTGGTCACGTCGATCATCGATTACGTCTTCCGCGTACTGGCGCTCGAATACCTGCATACCGATGAATTCTGCCAGGTGAAACCGAGCGAGGCGACACTCGCTCTTGATGAAAGGCTGAGTGTTACCGAATCGGCAAGTGAAGCGGAGGCGTTTGAGCATCCCGCGAACGATGTCGGCGGGCACGGAGGTCATGGCGGCCCCCAGGCTATGCCCACGCCGACGGCCCGCATTGAAGTCATCGCGCCAGTCGCCGCGGCGCAGGCGGCGCAAGTCGAAAGAGGTTCCTCAGTTCAGACTGGTCAGACCAGTCCGACCAGTCCGACTGGCTCGACGCAAGGGATGCTGCTCAGCGGTTCGTCAATTATGGCTGGCAGCGGCTCGGCGCAACCGCGCGCGGCGGCCAGCGGCATCGACAGCCACCTCGGCACGATGATGGGGGACGCGCCGTTCTGCGACAACTGCGGCCACATCACCGTCCGCAATGGCACCTGCTACAAATGCCTCAATTGCGGAAACTCGATGGGATGTTCGTAAGAGTTTAGTTAGTGACGCAGAAGCAAGTTCCAGAGATTGCTGCTCGGAAAAGGGACAGCAGAGAATTTGGCTTTTATGCAGTGGTCGGGTACGCGTTGACCGCCTCTGCAACGACTTACTGTTTTCTGTAGAACATTGTTCCTTTTAACCTTTCCCCGGTGAAAGCGAGCACGTACTTCATATTTCATTCGGCACGAACCGGACTTAGAATGGCTTTATGAAGTCCCATGCGATTGGAGCAATATTTTTAGTCCTTGCGATGGTTTCATGCGACCGGCAGCAAGCCTCGCAAAATAAGGCGGAAAGCAAATTGCCCCTGGTGCATGTGGCTGCGAGGACAAGAGCGACGCCTTCTCCGCTGGTGGCTGTCATGTTAACCGGCGATGGCGGCTGGGCTAAGCTGATGCGCACGGTAGCTGATGAATTTTCCCGAGCGGGCGTTCCCACCGTTGCACTGCGGTCCAATGCCTATTTCTGGCATGCGCCTTCCGCCGAATCTGCTGCCAGGGATTTGGCCCAACTGATTCAGGAGAGCCTCGCGCGCGAACATCGGAAGAAGGTTCTCCTGATCGGCTATTCACGCGGGGCGGTGGTGCTGCCATTCCTATTGACGCGCATTACGACGGCAACCCGCGAGCGGATTGCGCTGGCCGTGATGATCGGCCTGACGCGCAAAGCCAATCTTGATATTAAACCGGGCGATTACTTACTGGGTTTGGGAGTTACGGATAAACTCGATGTGCCCGCGGAACTCGCCCACTGCACGGGAGTGCCGCTCCTGTGCATCTATGGAAGCGAAGAGGCGGATTCTCCCGCTCCAGAATTGAGGGCGCCGATTCAGGTGCTTGAATTATCCGGAGGCCACCATTTCGGAGGAAACTACCGTAATCTTGCCCGCGTGATATTAGTGAAGGCTGCGGAGGTGAATCAATGAAGCTCAGGAAGAAAAGTTAAAAAGAAAGTGAAGATAAATGACTATCACTCAAATTATTTTGCCAATACTTTTCGCCTCCGTGCCCGGGCTTCCACATAAATATCCCACACGGCGGCACATTGTATTGCATAAGAATGATGCTGCTCCACATAGCGCCGGGCATTCTCGCCCATGTTTCGCAGGCGTTCGAGATTCCCGAGCGCCTCAATGAGCGCCCGCGCAAAATCATCACGGTTCCAGGCGCGAAACAAAAATCCATTCAGGCCTGGTTCGATTGTATCGGCGATCGCGCCGAAGTTGGCGCCGACGACAGGACGCCCACAGGCCATTGCTTCCAGCATGGCGCGTCCTGTGCCGTCGCTGCCTGGCGTAACGAGAACCACCACATCCATCGCCGCATAGGTCTCGGGCAAATCAAATTTGCGGTAACCCAGCCGACGCAGGTGTTTTTTCAGAGGATGGCGCCTGATACGCTCAACGAGTTCGTCTTTTAACTCGCCTCGACCGGCAAGCACGTAATAGGCTTTTGGGATCGTTTCCACAACGGATTCCAGGGTATCAAGAAATAAATGATGACCGCGGTTGTCCTGCATGCGCGCGATGAGCCCCGCTACCAACGCCTCGCGTGGGAAACGATAAGTTTCACGTATGTGTTCGGGCGGCAAGCCGGGCCGAAAGCGCTCCAGATCAACAGCCCCACGCACCCACGCCACGCGCGGACCGGGCAGGCCGACTTCCTCTATCAGGTGCCGGCGCTGACTCTGGCTAATGGCGATTACCATATCAGTACCTTTGCCCGACAGCCAGCGATGCGCCAGGTCGGTTCGCGGAGCAGTCTCGCGATGCATGGTGCGAACGAGCGCCATGCGCCTGAAGCGCCTGCTCATAGGACGGCGCATGATAAGCGCAGCGGTCCAGTGGTCGTGAGGCAAATGACAGTGCACCACATCGGGTTTGAAACGGCGCAGCAGATCGCGTAATTGTCGCATGTCGTTCCACAGACGGCCGGGGTGCAGATGGCGGTCGAAATAAAGTCCTTGTGCCTGAGGAATTTCTAGAACTTCAAGCCGACGTTGAAAACTGCCCCCGGCAACACAACCGAAATTAACTGTATGTCCTTGGCGCTGTTGTTCGAGAGCCAGCATCGCGGCCGGCTCGGCCATGCCGGTCCAGCGTCCGCTGCTGGCTAAATGCAAAATCCGCAGCGGTTCTTGCGCATTCATTGCAGAGTCGGCCATCAGACAGCCGCTTTTTGTCTAGACGTTTCTGCTGAATGAGGATGAGCCAGGCCATTAGCTTCCAAATAGCGTTCAGCATCCAGGGCGGCGGCGCAACCAGTACCCGCAGCCGTAATGGCTTGGCGATAGATCGGATCGGCCACATCGCCCGCAGCGAACACACCTTGCACGGAAGTTGTTGTTCGTGGTGAATTCACCATAATAAAGCCATTGGCATCGGTCTTAACCTGATTGGCTAAAAAATCGATATTCGGGGTGTGCCCTATGGCGAGAAACATTCCCTCAGTGGGAAAAATCGTTTTTTCATCGGTTTTCAAGTTATGCAAACGAACGGCTGAAATTTTCTTATGCTCGACGCCGATCACCTCTTCCACTGCCGTGTCCCAAATGAAATGAATCTTGGGATTATTAAATGCGCGCTGCTGCATAATTTTGCTGGCGCGCAAGGTATCGCGGCGATGGATTACGGTTACTTTGCTGGCAAATTTTGTGAGCACCGACGCCTCTTCCATGGCGGTGTCCCCCCCACCGACCACAATGACTTCCTTGCCCCGATAAAAAGCGCCATCGCAGGTCGCGCAGGCAGTAACGCCTCCGCCCGCGCGCCGTAGAATCTGTTCGCTTTCAAGGCCGAGCCATTTGGCACTGGCGCCGGTCGCAATAATTAGCGTGTGAGCGCGTATTGCGCGTCCATCGTCCAGATGCACCACAAAGGGGCGACGCTGCAAATCAACATGTTTGATATTGCCGTGCAGGATGCGCGTGCCGAACCGTTCGGCCTGTTTGCGCATATGCTCGATTAAATCAGGACCCATAATGCCATCAGGAAAACCAGGATAATTTTCAACGTGAGTTGTCGTGACGAGTTGGCCGCCCGCTTCAAAGCCTTCGATCATGACAGGCTCCAGATCGGCGCGAGCGGCATAGATCGCCGCCGTCAGCCCGGCGGGTCCCGAACCGGCTATTACAATGCGTTGAGTCTCGGAAAAAAGATCATCGTTCATGGTTATCTCTGAGGTATAGTTCTTGCAATTTTAATGCGGGCCGACAACCTGCGCTGGAGCGGCGCACCTGTTAATATCATCCATAACAGGGTGTATTGCTGTCAAGCAACGCCCAAGAGATTCCTACTTTCGATCATCACGAGACTTTAGCGAAGCGTGTTTTTGCATCAACGCGGCCAATTCAGCCCCGGCGTCCTGATCAAGTTTGCGTGCCTCCTCCACTACGGCGCGGCTGGTTTCGCTCAGATCGCGCCACCACAACGCAAAAGCGGCAAGAATACAGACGAACAGGACACCTAATAAGATAAAGTAAATGGCCAGCCGCGCATGAACGGGCCAAAAATTGACCAGCAGCACTGCCCCCGCCAGTAATAATCCAATACCAAGCCGGCGGCATAAGCGTTTTGCCGGATAGGGTATTTCTTCAGAATTCAGGCGGGCACGGCGGAACTGAATAATTTCCCAGATCAATAATCCCGTGATGGCACCCAATAAGACCCAGGCAACAACCAAGCCCATTGATTTATCCTCAAAGTTTTGCCAGCTCTCGACCAAGGAATTCATTAAGGAAAATTAACAGCGCAGCTTCATCATCAAATTCTAACCCAATTCACACCAAATTTTAAGTAATACATAATCTACTCCTAATACACAGCGGGCAAGCTTGCTACCAAGATAAGCCGGTTCAGATCATGAACCGCGCAATTCAAGGTAAAGGGGAGATATCATGCGCTTAAATCCTTCGCGCAAAAGGCGTGTTGGTTTTACGTTGATCGAGCTGTTGATAGTGGTGGCGATTATCGCGATTTTGGCCGCGATCGCGGTGCCAAATTTTCTGGAGGCGCAGACACGCGCCAGAGTTTCTCGTGTGAAAAATGATCTTCGTAACCAGGCCACCGCGATAGAATCCTATGCGGTCGATTGGAATCATCTGCCCCGCGATAATGATTCCGACTTGGATCGCGAAGCGGCCATGTCCAGTGTGCCCTTTGACGAGAAGGCAAACGGAGCAGTTCAATTGACGACCCCTGTGGCTTACATGACTTCAATGTTGCAGGATCCCTTTTCCGCTGGCGCCGCGCAAACGGCAACCGGCGGGGTGGCCAATGGCTACCGGATTGGGTCGGGAGATTGGTCTTATGGTGTCAATGGAGGCGTGATTGTCCTCGGAGGCGAAGCTGCGGCCGATTCGCAGGATTCGGGATATATGATTCAAAAGCACGGGGATTTTGGCGGCCCAGTGAAAGCCTATGTTACACTGAGCCCCGGGCCTGACCAGACCCGCGCGCGTTGTGCCTACAAATCTTTCCCGTGGAGTCCATCCAAGCACGGCAAGACTTCGGACGAAAAACCGGGACAGCCGAATTACTACCTCGACTATGATCCCACTAATGGCACCAAAAGCAGTGGCGATATCTATCGCTTCGGGGGATCTTTCCTGCAAGGGGATTGGGATCGCAATGCCTTCAATGCCGGTCCTAAAGGGCCCGAGCAGAACTAATACGTAACAGCAATAAAACTTTTGCGAAGTTTGGACGTGTGGCCATTCTGGCATCGGCCGCCAGAGTGGCCTGATTTATGTAGGAAACACGATGGTTTAATTCGCCACCAGTTGTCCCAGGCGTTTTGCCCCCGCCCGCACGTAATTCATTGCCACGCGCGGGGAGCCGGAGCGCAGGAGCATCCGCGCGACATAGCGCGGCCGCAGATACATCGACAGCAAAGCCTTTTTACGCCATTCGGTCAATTCGCGGCTGCTCAATTCAAAGGAACGGACAGCGGCGTTGGCATAACCGGTCTTGTCCGGTTGCTGCTCCCACAAACCTTCCTTATTTACAATGTCATAAAGCGGCGTGCCGGGAAGTGGATACGAAATATTAAAATCGAAGAAATCAGGATCGAGCTTGCGCACGAAGCGCCGTGTCTCTTCCAGGGTCTCGCGAGTCTCCAGCGGTGTGCCGATCACCAGGAACGTATGCACGCGCAGGCCGTTGCGCTTGCAGACGGCGACCGCCTGCTCGGCGCGCGATACCTGTTGCCCCTTTTGCATGTAGTCCATGATTTTCTGGCTGCCGGTTTCGACGCCGAATGCCACTACCCAGCAGCCGGCCTGCTTCATTTTCGTGGCGCGTTCATCGTCGATCGTATCGACGCGGCTGTTGCACCCCCACCGAATCTTCAGCCCGCTCGCGATGATCAGATCGCATAATTCCAGCAGCCATTTTTTATTGATCGTAAACGTGTCGCCGTGGAACAGAAATTCGCGGATGCTGAATTTCCTCACGCACTCTTCGATTTCCCGCATGATGTTCTGCGGCGTGCGGTAGCGCACCCGAAATCCCGACATCACCCCCGCCGGACAGAAAATGCATTTCGCCGGGCAACCGCGGTTGCCATGAATAACGGTCAGAGGATTGCCGGTTTCAGGGCTGCGATAAAGATTATTCTGCAATAGCTCGCGCGCGGGGAAGGGGAGCGAGTCCAAATCCTCCAGCAGTGGATGCCCCTCATTGCGAACAATATCAGGTCCATGCCCATTGCCGCTCGGCTTGCGCCAGATGAGCCCGGGAAGCGTCGCCAAGTCTTCCCCTGCTTGGAAGCGCCGCATGATCTGCTCGATCTCGCCATGAAAACCGAAATCGATTGTCTCGTGTTCGCGCAGGACCTGCTCGCCCAGGGCCTCCATATATTCGCCCTTGGCGAGCGTCAGCACTTCCCGCCCTAGGGTCTCGCGGGCCGCTTCCAAGGCGGCGAAATCCTGCCGGCTGGTCGCCGTCACCACATTAACCATGATCATATCCGGCTGAAATGTCTTCAGGTCATTCAGATAGTCATCCCACCCGCGCCGCTCGGCGGGATAATCATGAATCGCCACTTCGCAGCCCGCTTCACGCAGCACCGCCCCGATCGCCGCCAGCTCGATTGGCGGAAAAATAATCTGTACCGTCTGATCCTCGACCTTGCACTGGCACCGGTCATCCCGCCGATAAAGACCGGTGGGGGGATTGATCAGGAGCGCGCGTTGAAAGCGAGTTTCACCCATAGTTACATTTTATTCGGTTATGCCAGGCTAAACCAGAACTGATTCGAGAAAAACGACTTATTTTAGCTCGTCTGGCTGAATCGGAACAAGAGAATACTGGCCGGTTCAGATCCTAATTCGAGAACAATCATAGAACAAAATTTCACCTTAAAAAAATCGGGTTCGTTCCTCAGTTTCAATTAAGGGAACGAACCCGGCCACAAATATTGCTCTGAGCCTCAGGCGCTCACAGCCGCCGGAATTTGGAATTGCTCTTCTTCGGTTGAACCTTTCATCGCGGTAATTGAGGACTGACCCGCCATGACGACCTGGGTCACTTTATCGAAATAGCCGGCGCCGACGAAGGCCTGATGCCGCACGGCCGCAAAACCTTGCGTCCGCTCCATTTCGAACTCTCGCTCCTGCAATCCGCAATAAGCCAGCATGCCCTGATCACGGTAGCCACTGGCCAATTCGAACATTGAGGCATTGAGCGCGTGGAAGCCTGCAAGCGTGACAAATTGGAATTTATATCCCATCGCCCCGAGTTCCTGCTGAAATTTGGCAATCGTCGATGCGTCCAGCGCCTTGCGCCAGTTGAACGAAGGCGAGCAGTTATAGGCCAGCGGTTTGCCGGGGAATTTCTGATGAATCGCTTCGGCAAAATGTCGCGCCTCTTCCAGGTTTGGCTTGGCCGTTTCGCACCAGACCAGGTCGGCATACGGAGCATAAGCCAGTCCGCGCGAGATTGCCTGATCCAGGCCGGCCATGACTTCGAAAAAACCTTCAACCGTGCGGCCGCCGGTCAAAAACGTGCGATCATTCGAATCGATATCGCTGGTGATGAGGCTGGCAGCTTCCGCATCAGTGCGTGCGATCAGCACCGTTGGCACATCCAGCACATCGGCCGCGAGACGCGCGGCAACCAGTTTTTTAACCGCCTCTTGCGTCGGCACCAAGACCTTGCCTCCCATGTGACCGCATTTTTTGGCCGAGGCAAGCTGGTCTTCGAAGTGAACGCCTGCGGCGCCCGCCTCAATCATCCCCTTCATCAATTCATAAGCATTCAGCACGCCGCCAAAACCGGCTTCGGCATCGGCCACGATCGGCGCGAACCAATCCCGCTCTTCGCGCCTTTCCACCGACGCAATCTGATCTTGACGAATAAGCGCATTATTAATGCGCCGGACCAGCCGCGGGACACTGTCGGCCGGGTAAATGCTTTGATCAGGATAAGTTTGGTCACTGGAATTCATGTCGCCGGCAACCTGCCAGCCGCTAACGTAAATGGCTTTCAATCCGGCGGCGACTTGCTGCACCGCCTGATTGCCGGTTTGCGCGCCCAGAGCATGCACATACGGCATTTCATGAATGCGCTTCCATAATTTCTCCGCGCCGAGCCGCGCCAGCGTATGTTCAATCCGCAGGCTGCCGCGCAAGCGCAGCACGTCAGCCGCTGAATAGGGACGGGCAATGCCCTTCCAGCGCGAATTCTGCTGCCAATCCTGCTCCAATGTCTCCACCGCTGGAGCATGAGAACCATTTTTCTTCGACATTGTCTTAGTCCTTTTTTCTTTCAGGGGCTTTCTTTGAGTCTCAAAATTAACCGGTTCAGGGAAGGTATTGATAACCTTCAAGCGTCATAAATTCCGCCAGCTTGGGCCGCAAGACAATTTCCTCGATCAAGGCGGCGGCTTTTTTGATTTCACCCCGCCGCGCTTCACTGCCGGGCGATTTCTCTAGCAGTTCGGCTGTGACTTCTTTGAACGTTTCACGCATTAATTCAGGCGTAATCGTGCGTCCATCATTAAGTTTTCCGCCATGGCGCACCCATTGCCATAGCTGTGAGCGTGAAATTTCGGCGGTCGCGGCGTCTTCCATTAAATTGTAAATCGGAACGCAACCCAAAGCGCCCAGCCAAGCCGCCATGTATTGGATGCCCACATCGACATTGAGCCGCAAGCCCGCCGGTGTGATTTCACCTGTGGGGCATTGCAGCAGATCATTGCGTCCGACATTGGCGGCGGGCAATGAGCGATGGATCTGATTGGCTTGGGGCATGATTTCATCAAAAATCTGGCGCGCGACCGCCACGAGGCCGGGATGAGCCACCCAGGTCCCGTCGTGGCCGTCATTGGCTTCGCGCAGTTTGTCGTTTCGTACTTTTTCAAAAGCCCGCTCGTTGGCTTCGGGGTCGTTTTTAATTGGAATTTGCGCCGCCATGCCGCCAATGGCGTGAATGCCGCGCCGATGGCAGGTTTCAATCGCCAGCTTGGAGTAGCTGCGCATGCAATGCGTGGTCATTGTGATTTGAACGCGGTCCGGCAGAATGCGGGTTTTGTCTTCGGCGAAGGTCTTGATCATGCTGAAAATATAATCCCAGCGTCCGCAATTCAGCCCCGCCGAGTGATCGCGCAATTCATAAAGGATTTCGTCCATTTCAAAGGCGGCGGGAAAGGTTTCGATCAGGACTGTGGCGCGAATTGAACCGCGCGGAATGCCAAGTTCATCCTGAGCAAAATTGAAAACGTCGTTCCACAGCCGGGCCTCAAGATGGCTTTGCATCTTGGGGAGATAAAAGTAAGGCCCACTGCCCCGCTCCAGCAACTCGGCAGCGTTGTGGAAGAAATAAAGACCGAAATCAAAGAGCGAGGCCGAAACCGGCTCGCCCTGAAACAGCAAATGCTTCTCCGGCAAGTGCCAGCCGCGAGGCCGGACAACCAAAGTGGCTGTCTTTTCATTCAGCTTGTAAGCTTTTCCGTCTGGATTCTTGAATTCAATTTCACGCCGAACGGCATCACGCAAATTGATCTGCCCCTGCACCACGTTTTGCCAGGTCGGCGAATTTGAGTCTTCAAGGTCAGCCATGAAAACCTGCGCGCCGGAGTTAAGCGCATTGATAATCATCTTGCGCTCAACCGGGCCGGTGATTTCGACGCGCCGGTCGCGCAAATCGGTCGGAATCGGGGCAACGGTCCAATTGCTGTTGCGGATATGGGCCGTCTCTTTCAGAAAATCGGGTTTGACTCCGGCGTCAAACTCACGCTGACGCTGTCGGCGCCGCTCAAGCAACTCTTGGCGGGTGTTCTCAAATTCCCTGAATAATTTATTCAGAAACTGCACGGCCTCTGACGTAAAGAGGCTTTTTGAGGCCTCATTCGCGGCAACTGTCCATTCCATTTCCTGTTCACTTACTGGCATGATCTTCTTCTCCTAATAATGGACATCATTACACATTTTTTCAATAATTCAATAGAATATTGATTTTCTTGTAGTAATAAACGATAAAAAATGTAAATATATGTTTGTCAATGTGTAAACATTTGTAAAGGACAAGCAATGAAAGCTCAGCGATTCGGTTCTAAAATTCGCACATTTCGCGTTCGCGAGGGGATGAGCCAGGCGGCATTGGCTGAAAAATTGGGGATCTCGGCCAGCTACTTAAATTTGATCGAACACGACCGCCGCCCCCTGACCGCCGGCTTACTGTTGAGCCTTGCTCAAGTTTTCCAGATCGATTTGCAGAGTTTTTCCGGCGAACATGAAAATAAAATGCGCTCGGAATTGATGGAAGTCTTTGCCGATCCCTTATTTGAGCAGTTCCCTCTGACGACTACTGACATTCAGGAACTTTGTGTAGCAGCACCGGCCGCTTCGGCCGCCGTCACACATTTGTATCGCGCCTGGCTCGATGCGCGCATGACGTCGGAGACTCTGGCCTTGCGCATGTCCGAAGATCTCGCTACCTCTTCGCTGGACCGTTTCAGTCTGCCGTCGGAGGAAGTGAGCGATTTTCTCCAGCGCAAAATGAATTATTTCGAAGATCTTGAAGTGGCTGCAGAACAACTTTGGCGCAGGGGTAATTTGGATGCAGACGACCTGCCGCATGGTCTGAGCCGTTTGCTTCGCGATGAACTGGGCGTGCGCATTGAATATGTCCGGGCGGCCAGCGAGCGGGGGTTTACGCGCACCTATGATTCAACCGCCGGCCTGTTGCGCATCTCGGAATCGCTGCCGCAGGGAAGCCGAAATTTCCAATTGGCGCACATGCTCGGCTTGCTGACACAAAGTTCATTGCTCGACCAATTAACGGTCGATGAAAGCCTGACAACCGAGGCTTCGCGGGCACTTTGCCGCGTGGCGTTGGCCAATTATTTTGCCGGCGCCGTGCTCATGCCTTATCAACCTTTTCTACAGGCGGCACAAACAGAACGTTACGACATCGAATTGCTTGCCATTCGTTTTGGCGTTAACTTTGAGCAAGTCTGTCATCGCTTGACGACGCTGCGACGGCGGGGACAAGAAGGCGTACCTTTCCATTTTTTGCGAGTTGATATTGCCGGCAACATTTCAAAGCGTTTCAGCGCCTCGGGCATTCAGCTTTCCCGGTTCGGCGCCTGTCCGCGTTGGAACATCCATCAGGCGTTTCTGACGCCGGAGCGCATTATTACGCAGCTTGCGCGTATGCCCGACGGCACCTGTTATTTTTCGCTGGCGCGCACGGTGACGCGCGATATCCGTGGGTTTCATGTGCCGCGCATGGTGCATGCGATCAACCTGGGCTGCCGTGTCGAAGATGCGCCGAAATTGATTTATGCCGAGGGGATGAATTTGCAGAATCTGGAAGCCGCCGTGCCGATTGGCTCGACTTGCCGCCTGTGCGAACGCCTCGATTGCGAGCAGCGCGCGTTTCCTCCGTTGCAGCACAAGTGGAGCGTCAATGAAAATCATCGAGGGATTTCATTTTACGCTCCGGCGCTTTGATGGTTTATTCCTAACGTATGCCTTTATTAAGCACCCAGAGAGGCTCCCATGTCCATAACTTCCGAACAATATGACCAGATTCGCGAGGGCCTGGCCCGGCGCGAAAAGGAATTAATTTCACTGCATCGGGCGTTGGTAAGCATTCCGACCATCAACCGCGGCAACGGCTCTGCGGTTAATGAAACGGCACTGGCCGAGACCGCCAAAGAATATCTTTCCCAAGTGGGCATCAATGCCAGCATTCATGCCGCAGAGCCGGGGCGCGGTAATCTGCTGGCGGAAATCGGACCGGGCACGGGCCCTAAAATGCTCTGGATGAGCCACAGCGACGTGGTGCCTGCGGGCGACGAAACAGCTTGGACGCATCCCCCGTTTTCGGCGGCGCTGGTCGATGGGCGCATTTATGGACGTGGCTCGAATGACTGCAAGATGCTGGTAGCGGGGCAACTGTTCGCTCTGGCGTGCCTGGCGCGCATGGATTTGCCGCGACGGGGGGCGCTACGCCTGGCCATTGGCGCCGATGAAGAGGTTGGTGGACAACTTGGATTCGGCTGGCTTGCGCGTGAAAAAGCCGAGTTTCTTAAATGTGATATTGCTATTTGCGAGGGGGGCGGAGCCACGCTTGGCAAGTTTAATGGCGAGCCGGTGGTGGGCGTCAGCACGGGCGAAAAAGGACGTTATGATGTCACATTTCAGGCCACGAGCGACGGTGGACACGCCTGCGCGCCCTGGAAACATTTGAACCCTCTGCTGACAATAAATACATTGCTGGAACGAATTGCTCGCTGGCGGCCAGAGCTGCAAATCAAAGCGCCAATCTTTCCGTATGTTACTCAATGGTTCAATGTTGGAACCGAAGTCAACGCACCGAATTTGGAAAGCATTATCGGTAAAATTGAGGAATCGATGCCTGGGTTGGCCGCTTCGCTGCGGGGACAGAGCCGCATGACATTGACACCTACAGTGATCGAGGGAGGCGACAAGGCCAACCAAATCCCGACGGAAGTTCGCCTCGTTTGCGATGCGAGATTGCTGCCGGGTCAGACAGAGCAGCAGCTGGAAACATTGGTGAGTGAATTGGCGAGCGGCCTGCCACGACTAAATTGGAAAATTCAAAGTACTTCGGGGCCAAGCGTTTCGCCATGGACTGAGGAATTGGCCAGTTTTTTTGAACGGGCCACCCAGCGCGCGCTGAATGGGATGACGGTGCAGGTCGCCCCAACCTGGTGTATCGGCGCGACCGATGCCCGGTATGTGCGCGCGGTGGGTACGCCCGTTTATGGGTATCAGCTTGTGCATCCCGCCGCGGATCAAAGCAAATTGGATATTCATTGCGTGGATGAATCGATCGAGGCGGGGATGCTGCTCCCCTGTGCCCTTTCCCTGGCATATCTGGCGGCTGAATATTTAAGCGAAGCTAAGTGAAATAAGTTAAATAGTGTTTTCAGGGATCGTGCTTACGGCTTGCGATAAACGGCGAAAAAAATTGCGCCGTCGTGCGGCCAGCGGCGAGCAAGACCAGCATCTAACTTTCGGATCAGATAATTATGTGCGTAAGCCGAACTGACCGTCAGGAGATGATTGTAGGTTTCGAGGCTTTCAATACGATAGCCGGGTATTAAGCTGAATGGGTCGAATCCTGTTTCGGCGTGAATATCCACGAGTTGCTGGATCTGTTCATCACGCAAGGGCCTATTGATTAAATTTTCTTGTAAAAGCGCAGAATTGACCTGTTTGAAAACCTGTCGCATGCGCTCGCCCCGCCGTCCCATTTGATTCCGTCGGGCTGGATGAAACCAGTAGTAAACGTGTTGCATGATCCCGAGCGTGCCAGTGTGTCTGCCCAGAGAGGCAAGTTTAGGGCGCAAGTTGAAGATAAAGTCCAGAATCCTATAATTGGCGCGGAGATAACGATTGCGAAAAAAACGAAGATTGGGTTCATGGGCGATGATGAGCAACCCTCGGGGTTTTATCAAGCGATCGACCTCAGCCAGGAAATGAGAAGTATTTTCAAGATGGTGCAGCACCGAATTCATTAAAACCACATCGGCGAATTGATCCGGCCAGGGAAGTCGGTAGGGGAGCCCTGTTGAGAGCTTGCAAAATTCGAATCGGCAGGCGAAGGCCGATGAAGCGAGTTTTTGGCGCGCTAAATCAAGAACTCCCTGAGAAATATCAGAGCAAAACCAGGTATCAACGGCCTTTAAGGGCGCGGCAACTGTAAGCGGCACAAATCCCGTGCCCGTGCCGATTTCAATAATGCCGAGCGGTTCTGGCCTGACCAACATCTGGTTAGCGCAACGCACCCAACGCTCGGATTCCGTTGCCTGAATATCTTCAAAAGTGGATTGATAGTCCTGATTTAACGCATCATGAAAAAGTTCATTTACGCGCTGGACAAGAAAATCACGGGATACCTCGGGGGTAGACTTGGACAAGGGAGTCTCTTTACCAGCGGCGCTTGAGCATCTCTTCCGAAAGTCCTGCTTTTTCAAGTTTATCGTAGAGATTCCGCCGACTGATTCCGCTGAGCAGGGCGGCGCGGCTGATATTTCCCCGAGTATGCTCCAGCAAATGCGTCAGATATTCTCGCTCAAACCGGTCACGCGCTTCGCGGTATTCAATCAACCCCTTGGAAATCTCGCCGGAGAGTTCCGTGCCAGGGGAAGAGCTGGCGACAGAAATCGGATCTCGAAGATCGATGGTTAGATCCTTGACGTTAATTACCGATCCACTAGTGAGCACCACGGCACGTTCGATCACGTTTTCCAGTTCGCGTATATTCCCGGGCCAATGATAGGTCTGAAGCGCTAAAATTGCCTCCGGTGTGAGCCGCAGGCCCGGACGCTTGAACCGGCGTTCAATGCGTTTCAAGAAATGTTCAGCGATAAAAGGAATATCCTGGCGCCTTTCAGCCAATGGCTGAATTTCAATATTAATGACATTTAACCGATAGAATAAATCTTCCCGAAACCGCCCGGCTTCCATTTCAACCGTCAGATTACGATTGGTCGCGGCGATCAAGCGCAGGTCGACTGGAATCTGTTTTAGTCCACCGACGCGTTGAATTTCGCGCTCTTGAATGACTCGTAGCAGCTTGACTTGTATCTCCAATGGCAACTCGGCCACTTCGTCCAGAAATAATGTCCCCTCCTGCGCCAGTTCAATTAAACCCATCTTTGAGCGATCCGCTCCTGTGAACGCTCCACGCTCATGACCAAACATTTCACTTTCAATCAAGGTGGGAGGAATGGAGGGACAATTGATAGTTACAAAGCGGTGACGGGCACGACGACTCTGCGCGTGAATTGCGCGGGCCACCAGTTCTTTGCCCACGCCGCTTTTTCCCGTGATCAGAACGCTGGAATCAGTGGGCGCGGCCCTGGCAATTAAATCGCGGAGCGCTCGCGTGGGTTCGGAATCCCCAATGATTTCACGCGTATCGCTGGTTTCCGCAAATTGCTCGCTTAAGCGGTCATTTTCCTGCCGCATGCGCCGATGCTCAATTGCACGGCTGAGTTGCGCGACCAAATTTGATTGCTCAAAAGGCTTCGTGATGTAATTAAAAGCGCCTGACTGCATGGCCTGCACGGCTCCTTCTATGGTGCCGTAGGCTGTAATGATTAAAACGGCCACATCAGGATATTCCGCCTGCATGCGTTCAAGAACAGCAGTGCCGCTCATTTGGGGCATTCTTAAATCAGTCAATAGGACGTCAGGTTGTAATTGGGGAATGGCTTCCAATCCCTCGATAGGGTTTGTAAACGCTTGAGCCTCAAATCCCTCTACTCCCAGCATTTTCACCAAAATGCGGCCCATATTGGGCTCGTCGTCAAAAATAATTACACGGCCGCGGATAGTGTGGTTAGAAGAGGCTGAATTTAGAGGCATAAATCGCTTGGACCAGGCCTGAACTGGGGCGGGGCTCACCTGGCGCGGAGCACCCTCTTTTGATTATCCCTCTAAATTATTAAAAACCAAATCGAAAATCCAGAAAGTGGTTCTCAAGAGGAGCTTGGATGGGAACGCGCGTTGTGCCGCCTTGGGCCAGCTCCGGCAAATGTTGAATAAATTAAGAGAAAAAGGGCATTTTGCAAATATTTGACAGTACTGAAATTTCCTGATCAGGAGCGCACCACGAACTGCCGATAAAGTTATCATCCCGATTCGCCCATCGGGTGGTAAGGCTTAATTTAATAACGGATCAGCCTATGGATGGCTTGGGACATGTAATCGGAATTGATCTCGGGACGACCAACAGCGTAGTTGCCGTTTGCGAAGCCGGCGAGCTGCGGGTTATTCCCAATGCGGAAGGGCAGACAAAAACGCCTTCTGTTGTGGCGTTAAATGAAGATGGACAAGTCATAGTGGGGGAAATTGCCCGCCGTCAGGCGACCACACAACCCCAGCGCACCATCAGTTCGGCGAAACGCCTGATGGGCAGGCTCCTCAATGAGATCATAGAGCAAGAGGAAGAATATCCCTTTGAGCTTGGGGAGGACAGTGTTGGCCGCGTGGTGGTTCGCGTGAATGGGCAGGAATTGCTTCCAGAGCAAATTTCCGCCGAGATTTTGCTGAAATTGAAAACGGCGGCCGAGGATTATTTGGGAGAACCCGTCACGCGCGCGGTAATCACCGTTCCCGCCTATTTCGACGACTTGCAGCGACAGGCAACTATCGAAGCCGCCAAATTAGCGGGATTGGAGGTTCTGCGGCTGTTAAATGAACCAACAGCGGCGGCCATGGCCTATGGCCTTGGACGCGATGGTCAGGATATTGTCGCCGTGTATGATTTTGGCGGAGGAACCTTTGATTTCAGTGTTCTTGAAATCGATAATAAAACCTTCGAGGTTCTCGTTTCAACAGGCGATAGCCGCCTTGGCGGCGATGATATTGACCAGGTTCTAGTCGACTGGCTGGCAGCAGAGTTCCTGGCCAAATTTAATGTTGAATTGCGGGATGACATGATGGCATTGAGGCGGCTGAAAGATGCCGCTGAACAGGCCAAATGCGAACTTTCCGCAGCCATCGAGACACGTATCAGCCTGCCTTTCATAGCTTATAAAGATAGTCAACCTTTGCATTTTGAAATTGGCCTCTCTCGCGAGCTCCTTGAGGAAGTAGCCGAGCCTCTGGTTCAACGGACGCTGGGCTGTTGTCAACGCGCGCTGCGCGATGCAAAGCTGCGCAAGGAACAACTGACGCGCGTAATCCTTGTTGGCGGCTCGACGCGCATGCCGCTGGTTCAGGATCTGGTTGAGGACTTTTTTGGAATAGCTCCCTTTAAGGGATTAAATCCGGACGAGATAGTTGCGACCGGCGCGGCGGCCCAGGGAGCCGTCATGAATGGAGAACTGGAAGAGGTCATTCTGCTGGATGTTACTCCCCATTGTCTCGGAATCGAAATCAAGGGTGGGCGAAAAAGCACCATTGTCGAGAAAAACAGCACGATACCATTAAAAGTTTTTAAGACGTTCACGACCACCGAGCCCGACCAGTCCTTCGTCAATGTTCACGTTTTGCAGGGCGATGGCGAACGAATTGCCGATTGCCGCTCGGTGGGAAAGTTCACTTTATCAGGCATAACGCCTTGCGCAGCAGGCGTGCCGCGGATCAAAGTGCAGTTTTTTATCAATGCCGATGGCATTGTGGATATCAGCGCAAAAGACTTGCAGAGCGGGTCTGAGAAATCCCTTTTGATCAACCACGCCTATCTTTCAGCTTCTGAGCGGCAGCAAAGGCCAGCAGGTAATCAGCGCCGGCGCAAGCGCAGACGTTCTGTTGCGCCAAATCTCGCGGAAGGCGTTCGAACAGTTCGGGCATCCGCCGGTGTTTTGGCCTCTGTGGCTGGTCCGCGCGATTTAAATCTCGCTTCTTCAAATATTCAGAACGCGGAAAGCATAATGGCCGATACGCAGGGCCAGTTTGCCGTGCTTAATAACGAGGCCGACAGCAAAGCGGCGCTACCGGTTTCTTCGCGTGAGATCCAAACCATTAGAGCAGCAGGACCTGTTTCGGCCGCGCCGAAAGCTCCTAATGCTCCACCAATTCATGCTGTCAGCCGGCCGGGAATTACGCCGCTTCAAGACACTTGGGAAAGGCGCGCAAGCGCGGGAACTGTAAACAATTTGACAGCCGCACCTTTTGCCACCGAAAAGCCGGAAACAGCCGAAACAGTGATGCGGACAGGGTTTGGAGGAAACGGCTCTGCGATAGGCAACACGATTGGTGAAAAGGAAAAAAAATTCGCAACTCCGCCTCAAATGCCGGAAAACCTGCCGCCAGAGATGGCCATTTTGTTTGAGAAGTTGCAGCAAAATTGTTGCGATCCCGCCACCCGGCAGGTTTGCATAGAACAGCGCGAAAACATGCTGCGCTATTGCGCAAGCGAATCCGCCAATGCAGCACTGCAATTAATTCTGGCGCGCTTCTTTGTTCTAATCCAACAGCCCGAGGAGGCGCGCGAAGTGCTGGTGCGAGTGGTGCGGCAGGAACCGGCGCTTGCGCCCCAATGCATTGAACTCTATTCGGAATTATGCCACGAATTCCCCAATTATCATCTTGCCCGCCGTGAAAGAGGGTTATTGGCCGCCACGCTTGGCGATTGGGCCCTAGCCATGAGCGATTTGGAATTCACGCTCAATCGGGATGATCGGGATAGCAGCGTGGCGGGACATTTGTGCGATCTCTATCAGCGCGTATTGAACGAAGGAGACAATGCCACTGTCCAGTTCAAGCTCGTCAAGCTGCACTTGCGCAACCGCGAATTGGATGCCGCCATTGGCCACTTACAGCAACTGGTTGCCCGTGCTGAATATCGTGATCGCGCCAACAAGGTGCTTGGATTGTGTTTCTGGCAGAAGGGCATGCGCTATCTGGCATGGCAAAAATTCCGCGGCTTGCCGCTCGATGAGGAGATGAAAGACATTCTTTATCGCTTGGCGAGCGATATGGAATCCAATGATGAATTGCTGCACGCCAAATATGCGCTCGAGCGTATCTATGAAGTCGATATTCAATTCCGCGACGTGGCGGAACGGTCTAAAAAACTGGCCTATCGGCTCGAGCTGCAAAAGGATGATCGTTATGGGGCCGGAGCTCCCATGCCGCAGACTCCATTCCAGGATAGTGTTGAATTTGGCAAGCGTTTTGAGGTCCTGGGCGAGATCAATCGCGGTTCAATGGGCATCGTTTACAAAACACGCGATCTGGTTCTGGATGAAATTGTCGCGATTAAAGTTCTTAACGATTACATGTGCTCCGATCCCCAGGCCATTGAACGCTTTAAACAGGAAGCGCGCAGTGCCCGTAAACTAACGCATCAGAATGTCGTTCGGATTCACGATATGTTCGATCTGGGCGGCAAGAAATTCATCTCAATGGAATATATTGAGGGAGAAAATCTAAAAACACTGCTGGCGCGCAACGCAACCTTCACCGAGGATCGCATCCAATCCATGCTGGTGCAAATTTGCGAGGGGCTGGCCTATGCGCATCGGCTGCACGTGGTCCATCGTGATATCAAGCCGGCCAATATTATGCTGACCGATCGCGGTGTGGTCAAAATCACGGACTTTGGCATTGCGAAGATCATTGATCATCCGGGAACGAAGTCTCAAACCATGGTGATGGGCACACCTTTATATATGGCTCCCGAGCAAATTGAAGGCGGGCGCATTGATCATCGCTGCGATATATATGCGCTGGGCATCATGCTCTATGAGATGGTTACCGGAAATCCTCCATTCTGTGACGGCAACATTGAATATCATCATGTTCATTCACCGGCGCCGGAAATACGGATCGGCATTAGCGAGCGATTAAAGCAAATCATCATTAAGTGCATTGAGAAAAAACCGGACCACCGTTTTCAATCGGTGGAAGAAATCCTGAGCCTTATCGTTTAGGCTTTAGCCATCCCAGGAACTCTTCACTAATCGAGAGTGGCTTTTTCGCGATATTGCAATTCATAGAGCCGGCGGTAAAGCCCATCGCGCGCGATCAGCGCTGCATGCGTGCCGGCTTCATGTACGCGTCCGTGATGCATGACGAGAATTTGATCCGCGCGCTGAATTGTCGATAAGCGGTGGGCGATGACGAGCGCGGTGCGGCCAGCCAGCATGCGCCGTGTCGCAATTTGAATTTTTTGTTCGGTTTCACTATCAATATTGGCGGTCGCCTCGTCCAGAACCAGAATCTGGGGATCGGCCGCAAGCGCCCGCGCGAAAGCCAACAACTGTTTCTGACCTGTCGAAAAAGTGCCGCCGCGTTCCGTTACCTTCGCCTGCAAGCCGCCGTGCAGCGCGGCGACAAAATCGGCGCCATCCACTTCCTCAAGGATACTCCACAGTTGTCCATCACTCAGATTCGGATTTGCCAGGCGCAGATTTTCGGCCACGGTGCCAGAGAAAAGAAACACATCCTGCAGCACCACTGCAAAGAGGCGTCGTAATTGTGTTAATTCATATTCGCGCAGATCATGGCCGTCGAGAGTGATGCGCCCGGCGTTCACATCATAGAAGCGCGTCAGCAGGTTGATCAGGGTTGACTTGCCGGCGCCCGTCGCTCCGACCACCGCGACGGTCTGGCCGCGTGGCAACTCAAAAGAGACCCCGTTAAGAACGGGTTCATCGGGCAAATAAGAAAAATCGACCTCTTCAAAACGAATCCCGGAACGCAGCCGCTGGATTGTTCTGGGTTGTGGAGGCGCAACGATTTCGAACGGCGTATCGAGCAGCTTGAAAATACGCTCACTGGAGGCCATGGCCGATTGCAGTAAATTATATTTATCCGAAAGTGTACGGATTGGGTTGAAGAGTTTCGTCACGCACTGTACGAACAGCCACAACTTGCCAAACGTCATAACTTCATGGCCGGTTAGTCTCCCGAAAATAATATCGCGTCCCCCCACCCAGATGACGGAGGTAACAGCGAGTTGCGAAATAAAACCCATTGCCGGGAAAAAGATGGCATAAGCAAAGATGGTGTGAATATTAGCTTCCCGAAAATCACGATTAAACAGACGGAATTGCAGCTCATTGCGCGCCTCGCGATTGAACGCCTGCACGGTGCGCATGCCTGTAATGTTCTCCTGCAAATAGGTATTAAGCGTCGCCAATGCCCGGCGAGTTTCCAGATACCAGCGACGGGCCGTGCGGCGAAAAAAGAGCGTCACCAGAACCATCAGCGGAACACTGCCCAGCACCACGCTCGTGAGCTTTGGGCTATAGTAAAACATCAGCGCGAGCACACCAAAGATCATCAGCAGATCACCAAGCACGGACACCAGACCCGAGGCGAATAGATCATTTAATGTGCTCACGTCGCTCGTCATGCGGGTGATTAGCCGCCCGACCGGATTCTTATCAAAGAACCGAACGTCCAGACGCATGACATGCCTGAATAATTGCTCGCGCATATCGTGCATCGACCGTTGTCCCACGACGGTTGCTAAATAGTTGAAAGCCATTTCCATCGTGGAGCCGAGCAGGATGATGGCGCCCAGCACCAGAGAAACCCGAAACATGCCGGTCAGATCGCGATGGGCAATTTCAACATCGATAATGCGTTTGGCCAGCAATGGTTGTAGCACGCTGAGCCCGCCACTACCGGTGGAGAGTAGCAGCGTGACAAATGCCAGACCGCGATAGGGCCGAACGTAACCCCATAAACGGCGCAGCAGGCGGGTATCCACCGACTTGCGGTCGGGCTCCAGGTCGGGAGCGAGTGCTTTGCGGGAAGAAGACATGGATTAGCAAAAACGAGGAAAGAGGAGTGATGAATGATGAACACCAGATTGGTTATGCGAATATGATAAATTAAAAGGGAGATTTATTCGATTCATCGTTGCACTTCCACTCCCCAGGTTCAGGCGGTTTCTTCGATTTGTTCCGCAAGAAGCTGGCGTTGTGCGAGAGCCCAGTAAGCGCCGCGGCGGGCCAGCAATTCCTCGTGCGATCCCATTTCCATCAGCTCCCCACTTTCCAAATACACAATAATATCCGCCAGAGACATCGTCGAAATGCGATGCGAGATGAGAATGGTGGTTCGCGCGCCAAGCAACTCACGCAGCCCGCGCAGAATAGCCTCTTCGGTGTGGGTATCGACGGCGGCCAATGCGTCATCCAGAATCAGCAGCGCGGGGTTGCGTGCCAGCGCACGCGCCAGTGCGGCGCGTTGGCGTTGGCCGCCGGAGAGATTAATGCCGCGTTCTCCCAGCAGCGTTTCATAGCCATGGGGAAACTGGCTGACGTCTTCATCAAGCTGCGCCACTCGCGCGCAATGTTGCGCTAATTGCGTGGCGTTTCCCGCTTGAGTCTGGCGCGCAGCATTTTCATCCACGCCGAATAAAATGTTTGCCTCGATGGAATCGCTGAACAGGAATGGCTCCTGATCGACAATGCCCAGTTGCCGGCGCAAAGCATCGATAGGCCAATCCAGCAAGTCGATTCCGTCCACAAACACTGTTCCGCGCGGCGGATTGTAGCGGCGCGCAAGCAACGCGGCAATCGTGGATTTTCCGCAACCCACGGGACCTGTCAGTCCGAGCGTAGTTCCGGGCGGAATATGAAATGAAATATCCTTAAGCGCCGAAGCCGAAGCAGTCGGGTAAGTAAAGGTCAGATGGCGAAATTCAATCGAGCCGCGCAGCGGCGGAACCGTTTGCAGGGTCGTGGCGCGATCCTCAATTTCGCGGGGGGCGTGAAGAATATCTTCAATGCGTTTCAGGGAAGCTGCCCCGCGTTCCAATTGGCTCAACACCCAGCCAAAAGTGATCAGCGGCCAGACGCTGGCCATCAGCATCACAAAGAAGGTCACCAACGAGCCGATGGTCAATTCCCCGCGCAGAATCAGCCAGCCGCCACCCCACAGCAGCGCCAGCATGCCCATTCCCACCAAGGTGCCCAAGAGCGGAATAAAAATGCTTTGCAGCTTCGCCAGCCGCAGATTCTGCAACACATATTGCCAGGAGATTTCATGAAAGCGCTCCGCCTGCTGATCTTCCCGCGCATGAACCTTGATGATGCGTACGCCGGCAAGATTTTCCTGAATATTGGCCGACAGGTCGCTCATCAGTTCCTGCGTGCGCCGGAAGCGCTCATGAATGCCGCGCTTGAAAAAGTAAAACACGGGACCGATTAGCAGCATCGGGACAAAACAGAGAATTGTCAGTGTAATTGAAATACGCAGCATCTGAAATAAAGCCAACGGCAGCATCGCGAGCGTATTCGTCATATACATGATCGACGGGCCGACAACGGTGCGCACCGCTTCCACATCGCTGGTTGCGCGGCTCATCAGGTCGCCGGTGCGGAAGCGGTCGTAAAATGCCGGAGACTGGCGCACGAGGTGATGAAAAATGTCATCGCGCAATTGTGTCTCGATGTGACGCGAGGCGCCAATGATCCAGTCGCGCATATAATAGCGCAACACGGCGCCGAAAAAACCCAAGCCCAGTGAAATCACCACAAAAATTTTCAACGCGGCAATTTGTAATGCGCTGAAATGACCCAGGTTGAAAGCGGCAATATCGACTCCATTGCCGAGCAAAACGGCCACCTGCACTTCGAGATAATTCGCCGCGACCAGGCAAATAAATCCACCCCCCAGCGCCAGACGATGCCGCCACAGATACGGATAAAGAGTTTTAAATTTCCGACTCATCGGTCCTCACACGTTGATAAACGCGAGCAACAAGCTAACACAACCGTCGAAGGAAAGCACGACGGGGAAATCAGAGAAATTCGCATTGCGCAAAAGAGCGGTGTCAGATTTTTTTACTGGTCATTCATTATTTATTCCCGACAATATAAATTATGTTCCTGCGGCCATTCCTTAAATACTTCCGGCCTTTTATGGGGCGCATCGCGGTTGCCGTAACCTGCATGATCCTTGTCGGCGTATTGTCGATAGTGCCGTTTCTGGTGATCCGGGTGGCCCTGACTACCTTGGGCGATTGGCTCAGTTATCATCGCGTGGGCGATGCTGCGGAAAACAAAGAAGCCCAGGCGGCACTGGGCTTGCTGTCAAAAAAGAAAAATAACGGTTCCGGTTTGCTCGCGGCTGGTGACGAAAGCCTTACGACAAATACCTCATTAATCATCCAAGCTGCTAGTGGAACGCCGGTGACGCGCGTTAAACGTGAAAGCGCAATACGTCGCTTGCGGCATCGCGCTGAAGCCGCGCTCGGAGACTGGTACCTGAAGCCAAAAATCTGGTATGAGTCCCGCCGCGGCGCCCTAACCGATTGGTATTACCAGCGCAGCCGTAGCGTGCCTCTGCAGGTGCTTGCGGTGCTGGCCGGATTACTGATCGTGCTGACGGGACTGAAAGGCATTGCTGAATATTGTTCCAAATATCAACTCGCTCACACCTTCTTTTTCTCCAATCTGCACATCCGGGAAGACATTTATTTCAATATTTTGCGCCAGGATTACAATTTTTTTAATCGCCACAGCGCAGGTTATCTACAATCGCGCATCGGCTCGGACGTTAAAGCCGTCGGCGATATTCTGGAGGATTTATTGAGCGATGGAATCCAGCAGCCGATCACCATTCTTTCAATGTTTGGTTTTCTGCTTTATTTAAATTGGCAATTGACGCTGGGAGTCTTTGTGGTGCTGCCGTTTATTGCCGGATTGCTCTATTACTTTGCCAAGGTTCTGCGCAAAAACACTCGTAAACAGAAGCGTCAGGCCGACCAACTGACCTCGCTGCTCACCGAATCGCTCCATAACATCCGGCTGATCAAGGCCTTTGGCACCGAAGATTATGAAGCAGAAAAATATCATTTTAAATCGCTGAAGCTTTTTAAAGCGATGATGGCGCGCCGCACGGCGAAATTCGGCGCTTCGCCGGTGATGGAATTCATGGGCATGTGTGCCATGGGCATCGTGCTGCTGTCAGGCGGTTACATGCTGATCTCGCGCACACTCAATTTTATTGATCTGATTGTGTATTTTGGCGCGCTTACTCGCTTTTACCGCCCCATTCGCCAACTCGCTACAATGAACACGAAATATCAGGTGGCCAAGGTTAGCGCCGAACGCATGGCTGAAATGCTGGAGCTTGTCCCGAAAATCCAGGACACGTCCGATGCCTTGCCGTTTCAGCAGGTTCGAGAACAAATAGAATTCCGCAACATTTCCTTTAGCTATGGGGAAAAGGAAATCCTCAAGAATATTTCGTTCAGCGTTGCCGCGGGACACTCGATTGCCTTCGCCGGGCCATCGGGCGCGGGCAAGACCACGCTGGTCAACATGATTGCGCGACTGTTTGATCCCAGCGACGGCGCTATTCTCATCGATGGTACAGATTTGCGTCGATTCAAAATCAATGATTGGCGGCGGCATCTGGCGATTGTGACGCAGGACACTTTTTTATTCGATGACACCATCGCTGCGAATATTGCGTATGGCGATCCGAAACCGGATCAGGAGAAGATGATCTCTTGCGCGCGAGCGTCCAATGCACATGATTTTATCATGGCGCTCGATGGCGGGCTGGAATATCAGACAAAAATCGGCCCTGGCGGCATGCGGCTGTCAGGCGGACAGCGCCAGCGCATCGCCATCGCGCGCGCGCTTTACCGCGATCCTAAAATATTGATTCTTGATGAAGCAACTAGCGCGCTGGATGCGCAAAGCCAGGCGCTCGTGCAGGAAGCACTGGGGCGGCTGATGATCGGCCGCACCACCTTTATCGTCGCTCATCGCATCTCGACGATTCGCAACGTCGATTGCATCTACGTGATGGAGAATGGAGAGATCGTGGAATCGGGGTCGCATGATGAATTACTGCTAAGGGAAGGCCTGTACTCCCGGCTGGCGCGCCATGGAGAAGATGGAAAAGAGCAGAGGGGCGTCGCCCCGCTGGATGCAATCTATTAGAAACAATTTTTTTATTGCGATTCTCTTTTCATATTTTTGAGTTATCGCCGGAGATAATTACAGCATGCAAGCTCGGCACATTGCGCCTGTATTGACTATCACGCTTAATCCGGCAATTGATCTTGAATTGAGTGTCCCTGCCTGGAACCCAAAACAGGTTATGCGGGCGATTCAATCTCGGCGTAGCGCCGGGGGCAAGGGGCTAAATGTGGCGCGTGTGCTCACCACTTTAGGAATTCCAGCCGTCGCGGCGTGCGTTGTAGGCGATTTGGAGGGAGAAATTTTTATAGGATTGGCGCGGCACGAAAAATTTCAGATCGCCCCATTGCGGATTAAAGGCCCAACGCGCACGAATCTAACTATTTCCGCTACTGGAAAGCCTCTGTGCAAAATTAATCAGCCCGGGCCCAAAATGGGTGCAAGCGAGTGGCGCCAAATCAAGTCCGAACTCGCCGCGCTCATGCCTGGCCGCTCCTGGGTCGTGATCACCGGCGCGCCGCCGCCCGGTTTAAAGGCCAGTGCCTATGCAGAATTGACGCGGCTGGCGCATACGGCAAACGCGCGCGTCGCTCTTGATTGCGGCGGGCCGGTGTTGCGACATGCGCTGCAAGCCTGTCCTGATTTGATCAAGCCTAATCGAAGCGAGCTGGCCGAAACGGTTGGACGGTCACTCACCAATCGCAGCTCGATCCTCAAAGCAATACGGGAGCTGCAGGCGCGCGGCGCTCGGCAGCTTATTGTCACGAACGGCCCACGCGCCGTTTATGGCCTTTCTGAAACCCCAAAAGATATTTTTATGCTGCATCCCCCCAGGGTAAAGGCGAGCGGAGTAGTCGGGGCGGGAGATGCCTTTCTGGCTGGGTTGATTGCTGGGCTTACAAAAAAAGATGTTCTTAGGAAATGTCTGAATTTAGCATTGGCCTGCGGGGTTGCGACTTCCACTCTTCCAGATCCGCTATTTCCAAAAAAGCTAGAGATTGAGCGATGGCTAGGAATGATTAATGGTTCAAATCAATCGGAATGCGGGCGAGACAATAAGACCTTTCACTTTCATGGGTGATGGCGCGTTTTGATACGTTTTTTATTTCAAGGCCAATAGAATGTTTTTTAAAGAATAAGAAAATTTTCCTAACTCATTGTAATTATATAACTTAGCTATTTTCCGTTTTGATCAAGGCAAGTGGAATTGCCTTTGCTCAAGCTTCATCTGGGCTTGTTTTGATTCAGGCTTAATGACTTGCCGTGTCTTAAACTCCATTGCGGCAACATATTATAAGGAGGATGGAACGATATGGCTCTGAAACCTCTGGGCGATCGTGTAATCGTCGAACGAATTGAGGATGATGTGCAGAAGACCCCTGGCGGCATCATTATTCCGGATACTGCAAAGGAAAAGCCACAAAAGGGGAAAGTTATTGCCGTGGGTGATGGCAAGAAAGACGATGATGGCAAGCGCATCCCCTTGGACGTGTCGGTCGGCGATACTGTAATTTTTGGCAAATATTCGGGCAGCGAAGTTAAAGTCGAAGGCACCGAATATTTGATCATGCATGAGAGCGATATTATGGCCAAGCTGGCCTGAACGGAACCATGAACTCGGAATGATGAATGATGAACTAGAACTCATTTGAGTTCTCCCAAAAGTCTCGTAGGGACAAATTGAATTAAAATCGGACTTATAACAGGAGGATAAACGACAATATGGCCAAGCAGATGAAATACAATGAGGAAGCGCGCGGAGCAGTCCTGCGCGGGGTGGATAAACTCGCCGACGCAGTCAAGGCTACGCTCGGTCCCAGAGGGCGCAACGTGGTGCTCGACAAAAAGTTCGGCGCGCCGACCATCACCAAGGACGGCGTCACTGTCGCCAAGGAGATTGAGCTTGAAGACCCATTTGAAAACATGGGCGCGCAGATGGTCCGCGAAGTCGCCAGCAAGACAAGCGACGTGGCCGGCGATGGAACGACGACTGCGACCGTGCTCGCCCAGGCGATCTATCGCGAGGGCATGAAGAATGTCACCGCGGGCGCGAACCCGATGGCGATCAAGCGCGGCATCGACAAAGCCGTTACCGCGGTCGTGAGTGATCTGGCCAAGCGCTCGATCAACACCAAGGAACATGCACAGATCGCGCAGGTGGCTACGATTTCGGCCAATAATGACAGAATGATTGGCGATCTGATTGCTGATGCGATGGATAAGGTCGGCAAAGATGGCGTCATCACTGTTGAGGAGAACAAGGGCATTGAAACCCTGCTCGATGTGGTCGAAGGCATGCAGTTCGACAAGGGTTATTTGTCTCCCTACTTCTGCACCGACATGGAAAAAATGACGGCTGCGCTCGACGATCCATATATTCTGATTTATGAGAAAAAAATCAGTGCGATGAAAGATCTGCTGCCCGTGCTGGAAAAAGTGCTGCAGCACGGCAAACCACTGCTGATCATCTCCGAGGACGTCGAAGGCGAGGCGCTGGCGACACTGGTTGTCAACAAGCTGCGCGGCACGCTTAACGTCGCCGCGGTTAAGGCTCCCGGCTTTGGTGACCGGCGCAAGGCCATGCTTGAAGATATCGCAGTACTGACCGGCGGCAAAGTCATCAGCGAAGATGCCGGTTTAAAGCTGGAGAATACCAAGTTGGAAGATCTCGGCCGCGCCGCCCGCGTTCAGATTGAAAAAGAAAACACGACAATCGTGGAAGGCAAAGGCCAGAAGAAAGCAATCGATGGCCGCATTCAGCAGATCAAAAATCAGATCGACGAATCAACGAGCGATTATGACAAGGAAAAACTGCAGGAGCGCCTGGCCAAGCTGGCGGGCGGTGTGGCAGTGATCAAAGTCGGCGCTTCGACCGAAGTCGAGATGAAAGAAAAGAAAGCCCGCGTCGAGGACGCGCTGCACGCCACGCGTGCGGCGGTCGAAGAAGGCATCGTCGCCGGGGGCGGCACGGCTCTTGTCCGTTCGCTTCCAGTGCTTGATGGGCTCAAGCTCGACGGCGAGGAAGCCATTGGCGTCTCCGTCGTTAAGAAGGCGCTCAACTCGCCGCTCTATTGGATTGCCAACAATGCGGGCGTGGAAGGCTCGATTGTCGTCGAGAAAGTCAAGAGCGAGAAAAACAACGTTGGCTATAACGCCGAGACGGGCGAATACACCGACTTGGTTAAGGCCGGCATTATTGATCCAACCAAGGTGACGCGCACGGCGCTGCAGAACGCGGCGAGCGTGGCGGGTCTATTGATCACGACCGAGTGCATGATTACCGACATCAAGGAAGAGAAACCGGCGATGCCCGGCGGCGGCGGCCATGGCCACCCCGGCATGGGCGGAGATATGTATTAAGATGAAAAGCGGGGAGGGCGCGAGCCCTCCCTTATTTCTGTGTCATCTTGCGCTAAATTCGCCTTGGTTCGGCTATGCGGATTCAAGTCATCATATTACAGTTGATTGCGCCTTAGTTGCATTTGTCAGAGCCTGCGTCGTTTTGTAACGGCTCAGACTCAGGGAAATGGGGAATCAGCACGGAACTTGCATTAATTAAAGCTAGTGGCCGGAAACGGCCTGAATTGTATCGCAACGAAACAGAAATGAACTTGAACCAAAGGAAGTAACTCAATCATGGCAAAAGGCAAAGTCATCGGGATCGATCTTGGAACGACCAATTCGTGCGTCGCCATTGTGGAAGGAGGCGAGCCGAAGGTTATCGCCAATAGCGAGGGTCAGCGCACCACCCCGTCGATTGTCGCTTTTACGAAGGATGGCGAGCGGCTTGTGGGCCAGGTAGCCAAGCGCCAGGCAGTAACCAATCCGGAAAATACGATTTACTCGATTAAGCGCTTCATGGGCCGGCGTTTTAATGAAGTCGGCGAGGAAATCAAGAAGGTTCCCTATAAGGTTGTGCCGGCCAGCAATGGCGATGTAGCCGTGCAGGCGCAGGGACGCATGTATTCGCCGCCGGAAATTTCCGCGCAAATCCTGCAAAAAATGAGACAGACGGCGGAAGATTATCTCGGCAGCAAGGTCGACCAGGCGGTCATCACAGTTCCCGCCTATTTTAATGACAGCCAACGCCAGGCGACCAAGGATGCCGGCAAGATCGCCGGCCTTGAGGTTTTGCGCATTATCAATGAGCCGACGGCGGCGTCGCTCGCCTATGGTCTTGAAAAAAAGAAGGACGAAAAAATCGCCGTTTATGATCTGGGCGGCGGCACGTTCGATATTTCGATTCTGGAATTGGGCGATGGCGTGTTTGAAGTCAAATCAACCAACGGCGATACGCACCTGGGCGGCGACGATTTTGATCAGGTGATCATGGACTGGATGGCTGATTCCTTTAAACAGGAGCAGGGGATCGATTTGCGCAAGGATCGCATGGCCTTGCAGCGGCTGAAGGAAGAAGCGGAAAAGGCTAAAATCGCGCTCAGTTCGTCGGTTAGTTATTCGATTAATCTGCCGTTTATCACGGCTGACGCGAGCGGTCCCAAACATTTAACAATGGAGTTAACGCGCGCCAAGCTGGATCAACTGTGCGGGCCACTCATTGAACGCACGGTCGAGCCATGCCGCAAAGCGTTGGCCGATGCAGGGCTTAAAACTAACGAAGTTAATGAAGTAATTCTGGTTGGCGGCATGACACGCATGCCGGCGGTCCAGGAAAAAGTTAAATCAATTTTTGGCAAGGAACCCAATAAGAGCGTCAATCCCGACGAGGCAGTCGCGATCGGCGCGGCGGTCCAGGGCGCAGTGCTCGCCGGCGAAGTGAGTGACGTGCTGTTGCTTGATGTCACGCCTCTTTCACTCGGTATTGAAACGCTCGGCGGCGTTTTTACTCGTCTGATCGAGCGCAATACAACCATTCCAACGCGCAAGAGCGAAATTTTCTCGACTGCTTCGGATAATCAGAACGCCGTCTCTATTCACGTTCTGCAGGGCGAGCGTGAATTCGCGAAAGACAATCGCACGTTGGGACGATTTGATCTGGTCGGCATTCCGCCGGCGCCGCGCGGCGTCCCGCAAATTGAGGTGACGTTCGATATTGATGCCAATGGCATTGTCCATGTTTCGGCGAAGGATCTTGGCACCGGCAAGGAACAAAAGATCCGCATTGAATCGAGCAGCGGTCTGTCGGAGAGCGAAATCAACAATCTTGTCAAGGAAGCTGAGTCGCATGCCGAGGAAGATCGCAGAAAGAAAGAAGAAATTGCGACCTTCAATCAGGCCGATTCTCTGGTCTATACCGTCGAGAAAATGCTGAAGGAATACCACGATAAGCTTGACGCGGCCGACCGGGCTGAAGTCGAGCGGGCGCTGGAAGACCTGAAGAAAGGCATTGAGAGCAGGAACCTCGAACAGGTAAAGTCTGGGATGGATCGTGTGAACGAAGCGTCACACAAGCTTTCCGCCAAAATGTATGGACAGGCGGGAGGCGCGAGGTCGGGAGCCGGGCCTGAAGCTGGCCCGGAGCCGGGTACTGCTGGAGCGACAGCGGGAGCCGGGGCCGCTGACGATGTCGTTGACGCGGAATTCGAAGTTAAAGACAAGTAAAGGATTGAAGCGAATTTATGGTGAAGTTTAATGCGCAAGCCAAACACTTGGTGGAAGCCAAGGGGCCCGGCGTCGAGGGAATCTCGCCGAGCGCTTTGATAAACGGGCGCCGGCATAAATACCTGGTCGTTAATGTGTTGGCGCGCCGCGCGCGGGAATTAAATCGTGGCGAGCGGGCACGGGCCGACCTGCCCGAGCCGCACACGACTGCCGAGATTGCCACGGCTGAAATGGCGCAAGACAAATTAAAAATCATTCGCCGCGCACCCAAGACGGTGTTGGTGAGCATGATTAAAAACGAATAGTCGAAGACAATGAGCTATTATCTCAGCTGGTTTAGTCGGCTGAGGATTTTTTTTTGCTATTTTTAAATGATGCGCATTCAGCGCACTCGCAGGCCTTTCGCAAAAAATCAAAGGGATAGATGCCCGTCTGATGGCCATCGCTCCAGTGAATGCAAATGGCATAGCCTCCAACGGGAAGAATCTGTTTGGCGTGAATGTCGGCGGGAATTTTTTCCGGCTCAAGCATTATTTTCCCCGTCATTTCATCTTTGCAAACTGCGCATCGGCAGGCCAGTCGCAGTAAGCGGAAGCTATGTAAGGAACGGTGCCCATCGGCCCAGTCGATGGCCAGCTCGGTCGGCGAGATCTGTTCGATTTTCAGCGGTCGAAGCGGTTTAAGGATCATGGCAAGGCAACGCGTGCGCGCCAACTCTGCAATGTGTTTTGCAGCAGCATGGCGATGGTCATTGGGCCGACTCCACCGGGAACCGGAGTGATGGCGCCCGCTTTTTCCCGAACCGCCTCAAAATCGACATCGCCGGCCATTTTCGTTTTTCCCGGCCGTCCCGGATCGTCAATGCGGTTGATTCCTACATCAATCACCACGGCGCCAGGCTTGACGAAATCCGCTGTAATCATCTGCGGTTGGCCGATCGCCGCGATGAGAATGTCCGCCCGCGCGCATTCGACGGCGAGATTTTTGGTTCGCGAATGACAGATTGTTACAGTTGCGTCTCCGCCCGGTCCCTTGCGCATCAATAAGAGCGCCATGGGCGTGCCGACAATATTGGAGCGGCCCAGGACGACTGCATGCCGCCCTGCCGTTTCAATATTGTGCCGCAACAATAATTCGCGGCAACCCAGCGGTGTACATGGAACAAAACCCGGTAGACCCGTGGCCAGACGCCCTGCATTGACCGGATGGAAGCCATCCACGTCTTTGTCGGGGCTGATCGCCAGCAGCACCGCTTGTTCGTCGATGTGCTTGGGCAAGGGGAGTTGCACGAGAATTCCGTCAATGACTGGATCAGCATTCAGATCGTGGACGACGCGTAGCAATTCCTGCTGCGCAGTGTCGGCGGACAACTCAATTTTTCTGCTCAGAAAACCGGCGGCTTGGCTTTGTTGCGCCTTGTTGCGCACATAAACCTGGCTCGCCGGATTCTCACCGACGATGACTACGGCAAGTCCCGGCGGCCGCACTCCCTTTGCCGTCGCCGCGCTGATTTCCTGTGCGATTTCCTCGCGAATTTTTCCCCCCGTCGCTTTTCCGTCAATAATCGTGGGCATGTTAAAGGTCCTGACGTTATTAGTCTAATATATACACGAATAGCCGCCCTGCAAAATAACGCGAGGCCTGGGCAAGCGCACCCTTAAAAATTTTCTTATTTTCTGTTGAAGGAAATCGAATGACGCTGTTCAGGCAGGCAGAGTAATAGCAAAGACGGCTGGTTCGGGGGCGATGGTTTCGATTTCAATATAGCCGCCGTGCTCTTCAATAATCTTGCGCGTGACTGCCAGGCCCAGGCCGGTCCCCTTGCTGCCCTTAGTAGAAAAAAACGGCTCAAATAGAAGAGCTCGGTTCTCGGGGCTGATTCCCGGACCGGTATCGGCCACGCGCAATACTATCGCCTGTTGCGCAGTTTTATCGCGAAGACGCGCCAGAATTGCAGGGTTATTTGTGCACTCGGCGCGCAACCAGAGGACGCCGCCGGTTTCGCTCATTGCGTCGATGGCATTTTGCGCCAGATTCAATAAACAGCGGAAAAGCTGTTGCCCGTCGGCTTGAAAAGAAGGCAACGCCACGTCGGCATCCATTTGCACAACCACTCCATTTTTATCAGCTTCGGGCTGAACAGTCGCACTGATTTCTTCCATTAAACCAAATGCTGTGACCGCGCCTTTTTGCGGGACGCGTTCTTTGGAATAATCCAGCATATCAAAGACAATGGAGCCCAGCCGATCCAGGTTTCTCTTTAAAATCATTAATCCCTGCGGCAGCATCTCCCAGTTGCTCGCGTTTGCCGCCATTTCCATCAGCGACATCCCTCCCTTGACGCCAGTGAGAACATTCTTGATGCAATGCGAGATGCCGGCGACGGTCTGGCCGACCGCGGCCAGGCGTTCAGATTTGAGATTGGATTCATGCAGACGCGAGTTTTCGATAAAAATTGCGGCCATTTGCGCCAGAATCACCATCGTATTTAGATCGGATTCATTGAATAGCCCGGGGTCGGCCGAGGTGCGATTAAGATTGATGGTGCCGATCACCTTGCCGCGGGCGCGCAGGGGAACACACATGGCCGAATAAATTTTCCGCCGCGCGTCGATGACACGGTATTGGCTCTTTGTCGGCGTGTCGTTAATGATCAGGGGTTGATTATTTTCAATTACCCATTCCGCGATGGAACCTTTTCGCGGAATATAACCTTTGTTCACCATTTCAGTTGGCAGACCGCGCGACGCCAGCATTTCAAGCTGATCTGTCAGAGAATTGAACAGCAGAATCGAGCCTTGCTGAGCCTGCATTTCCTCCATGGCCCGTTCAAGAACAGTTTCCAAGACCTGGTGCAACTCCACCGCGGAGCCCATCGCTTCGCAGATTTCCACGAGCATGACGTGGATCGCTGCCGGAGTATCGCAAAATGGAGATTTGGCAAGAGCAAGCGCCATGAATTTAACGCTCAAGAACTTTCAGTAATCTGCCGCGCAGCCGTAGAATCGCCTTGGTATGAATCTGACTGACACGGCTTTCGGTAATCGAGAGAATCTCTCCAATTTCCTTCATCGTCAGTTCCTCATAGTAGTATAAAGAAATAACAAGGCGCTCTTTCTCGGGAAGCTGATCAATGGTTTCGCCGACTATCCGATAAACCTGATCCAGATTCATGCTCTGCGCGGGGCTGAGATGCTCGGGATCGGCCAGATACTCAAGCAGGTTACGCTCATAATTATCATCGCTGTCATTGCCCTGCAATTCATCCAGGCTGATCAGCGCCACGCCACGCGCTTCGCACACCAGAATGTCAAATTCTTCAGCCGAAATGCCCATGTGTTCCATCATCTCGGCATCGCTGGCGGCGCGGCCAAGGCGCTGCTCAACTTCCTGATAGGCGCGTTCGAGTTTGCTGGCCTTCTGTCTCGTTGAACGCGGAACCCAATCAAGTGCCCGCAGTTCATCGAGAATGGCTCCTTTGATTCTGAATTCCGCATAAGTCTTGAACTTGATTTTGCGGCCGGCGTCGAATTTTTCGATGGCATCGATTAACCCGATAATGCCGGAGTTAACCAGATCGTTCACTTCGATATGATTGGGCAGACGGCTGGCAATACGGCTGGCAATGAACTTTACCAGCGGCAGATATTCCAGAATCATTGCATTGCGCTTATCCAGGCTCTTTTGCGACTGCTGGGCATAAGCCTTTCTGGCCTTTTTTGCCACTGCGGTCCGGCATGGAATTTCTGCAGGTGCTTCGGCTGCCGCCGCCGCCCCCGATGCCAGAGCCTTCAGCTTGCGCTTCGGCGCCACGCGAATTTTCGCTGGTTCGTAAGTTGCCGTTGTCGTCATCACAATTGCTCCTCCAATTTTGGCCTGCCGCGCTCCGCGTCTCGTTGGGCTTCCTGCCGGCCGTTTTCCTGAAATAGAGCGAAGGGTCCGCACCCGACGCTTACTGCCGCATATCCAAAGAAGGTTAAGGATTCCAAACCTTACGCGCTTGCGCGCAGCACATTACGCCATAGCAATCCCAAGTCGCCGCGCAACGGATTATTCTCAAAAGCCGCCACTTTCCTTGCGATCTTGCGCAAGCACGATGCGGCGAGGCTGTTGGGAAACAGTTCACAAAAAGGACGTTGCTGCCGCACCGCTTCGCGCAATTCAGCGTCATGCGGCACATAACCGAGATAATCGAGCGAGACATTCAGAAATTTATCGCTCACCTGAGTCAGCTTTTCAAAAACACTGAAGCCTTCGTCTTCGCCGCTCACCTCATTGGCAACGATCTTAAATTTGTTTTGATGGTAATCTCGGCTTAGCACCTTGATTAGCGCATAAGAATCGGTCAGGCTGGTTGGCTCAGGTGTCGCGATTACAATGACTGTTTGCGCGGCCAACACAAAATAAATCACGTTGTCAGCAATGCCGGCTCCGGTATCGATCAACAGAAAATCGAAATTTTCCTGCAGATGCTCAAGTTGACTGAGCAGCATAATTTTCTGCGAATCCGACAGTTCAGTAACTGAGTTGACACCTGATCCAGCCGGCAACACTTTGATCCCAGCCGGTCCTCTGGTCAGGATTTGATCCAACTGGCATTCGCCGCTGAGTACATGGCTCAGGTTAAATTCGGGTTGTAATCCCAAAATTATATCGACATTAGCCAGGCCAAGGTCGGCATCGAGCAGGAGCACCCGGCGGCGTAACTGGCGTAATTGCCAGCCCAGATTTGCCGAAAGGTTTGTTTTGCCAACGCCGCCCTTGCCGCTGGTTATCGTAATTACGTGCGGCATTTCCTGCGCTCTGACACGAGTTACCACCGAGGAAGCAAAACGCGGACGGCGAACCGGTGAAGTCTCAGGCAATGTTGTGGAACCTGAGATCATAAGGCAGCCCTTGAAATGGTTTCGAGCACCGAGAAGCTTAAAAACACGTTGCCGGAATTAGTCTGCAAGAAATTCATAAACTGACTTGGACCTCTCTAAAACAATCCTCAATCGGTATTGCGAACGATGAGCATTGTTTCCTGAAGAGAACAATCAGCAAGAAAACGACCACGACCATAAAAACTAATTTGTTATTATGATTTAATTAAAACTCGGCCAATAATTAATTTGTTATTTAATGTAGGTTACTGAGAATAAACATTTTAGATATGGGTATATCTGTTTTCTCGTATTGTAAAATATTAACTACAAATGATCATTTGGAGAGATCATAGACAAATAATTGACGATAAAGACGCCATTGAATTGACGATACTTGCCAAATCTTATTCAATAAAATGTATCGGAACTTCTTGCGAGGGTCTTAAGAGGAGGCCTCTATAAAACACTCTTAATGAACCCTGCATTTTGCACTTCGCCGATGACAAAATTCTTAATCTTTGCAACGAAAAGTAATTTGTAGTGGCTCACTTAAGCCTGAATCAGGTTTGGATGGCTAAGAATATTCAAAGTCTGAACATGGATATGGGCTGGAATTTCATTATGGGAAAGAATAATAAGCTCAGGAAAGAAATTTTCGGCCAACCTGCGCAAAGACGCGCGAACGGCTGGTAAACAGGTCACAATGGGCATACCAAGGGTGTCGCTCCATTGTTCAATCCCCTGTTCAAGGACGTTTAGAATACATTGCGCTGCTTCAGGTTCCATAATAAGACTCATCCCCTGATCAGTTACCTTGGTGGCGCGCAATATCGTCTCCTCAATATCACGATCGAGCATCATGACCCGCAAAGTGCCGTCTTCCGCCAGCAATGGTTGAGTAATATGGCGAGCCAGGGCCTGACGAACGTACTCGGTTAAAAGAATGGGATCTTTAATGCTGACGGCCTGCTCCGCAAGGGTTTCCAGAATTGTGAGCATGTCACGAATGGGAACGCGTTCCCGCAAAAGGTTCTGTAGGACTTTTTGTATTAATCCAAGCGGTAAAATATCGGGAACGACATCCTCCACAAGTTTGGGAAATTTTTTGGCAAGCATGTCAATTAAACCCTGTGTCTCCTGCCGAGTGAGCAATTCATGAGCGTGCGATTTGAGTACTTCGGCAACATGAGTGGCGATGACGGCAGGCGAATCCACTACCGTGTAGCCTAATGCGGAAGCTTCATCGCGTTTAGAATCCGCCACCCAGAGGGCGGAAAGACCAAATGCCGGTTCAATCAGAGGAATGCCATTGAGCAGCCGGCCTTGGTCCTCCGCCTCGCCCATGGCCAATAAGTGACCCTTTAAAAGCTCAAACTCTGCTATCGGACAGCCTTTGAGCAGAATTTTATAAACAAAAGGGCCGAGCTCTAGATTATCCCGGAAATGAATGGGGGGGATAACAAAACCCGACTCAAGGGCGAATTGACGCCGTACTAGTTTAATCCTTTTGGGCAGATCACCCTGTTCATTAATGAGTCCAATTAACCCATAGCCGACTTCAATGCTAAGCATTTCCAGCGGAGCAAGAATTTCGGGCTGGTTAGAAAATTCCAGGTTGGGGCACGTTTCAAACTGATTAGCGGAATCAATGTTTTTAGGTTCGAGCAGCTTTGGAAATTTTGCACTCCGGCCCACCGTCCCCGCGATAAATCCGATGATCACCGCAAGTATGAAAAAAGGGATAAAAGGCATTCCGGGAATCAAGCCGCATAGCAATAAAATGCCAGCCAATGTGTATACGGGTTTGGATTGCGCAAACAATTGTGCGCCCACGGTTGAAGAGAGATTCGAGTCGTTTGCGGCGCGCGTCGCGATTAAGCCTGCCGCGGTAGAAACCACCAGAGAAGGAATCTGTGAGACCAGACCATCGCCGACTGTCAACAGGGCATAGGTCTTTGCCGCGCTACTGATGGCCATGCCGTGCTGCAGCACGCCAATGATAAAGCCCCCTGCAATGCTGATGACCAATATGACGATCCCGGCAATGGCATCCCCGCGCACGAATTTACTGGCTCCATCCATGGAGCCATAAAAATCGGCTTCCAAGCCAATTATTTTACGGCGTTCGCGCGCTTCATTCTGATCGATAAGGCCGGCATTAAGCTCAGAATCAATCGACATCTGTTTGCCGGGCATGGCATCTAATGTGAACCGCGCGCTAACTTCAGCCACGCGCCCGGCACCTTTTGTGATGACAACAAAATTAATGACAATCAAAATTGAGAAGATAATCAATCCAACGACATAATTGCCACCTATTACAAACCCGCCGAAGGCTTCGATCAGTCGCCCGGCGGCATTTGTACCTTCATTTCCATGCAGCAAAATAAGGCGAACTGTTGCGATATTGAGAGCAAGGCGAAAGAGTGTAATGATCAACAGCAGGCTCGGAAAAACGGAAAAGTCAAGAGGCGTTGCCGTATAAATAGCAATCAGAAGAATCAATATCGCACTGCTGATCGATAGGATTAGCAGTAGATCCATCATCCACGGGGCAACAGGCACAATCATGATCAGCAGAATACCGACAATGATAATTGGAAGCAGCGCATCTTTATTCTGCTGTAACAGCCGCCAAATCTGATTAGAAGATTTTAAATGAGCAAGCGGGTGAACGGAGGCATTGGCCATGACTAATCAAGATCCCAACCCGAATTCATTCAGCAACAGGGCATGAACCGTTTGTGAACTAGGCAAAGATATGGCCAAGCTGAAGAAAAATTCTAAATGAGGCGAACGTATTGAAAATCAGGGACTTATCAGTTACAACAAAACTCTTAAAAGCTGTAAACTGTCAAACAGTTGACAATTTGAATAGAAATCAAATTTCAATATCATTTATTTGACGGAAATTCAGTCCTGCGAATAATTTAAGAGCTCCGGCGTGGTAAAATAAAATTGCCTCATAGAAATTCATTATTAGGAACTAAAGAAAAGTCCCGCTCGCTTCTTAGTATCAGGATTACGCGCGGGAGCCGGTCAATGTCCGCAATTGTGCTGGATTCTTCAGCCAATGAAGTCATACGCAATACGGCTCAGCTCCTACAGCAGGAGATTGCTCGCCGGACAAATGTTAAAGTACCGATTTTCCTTGGAGAAAAAGAGAACCCTGATCAGGGGCAGCTTCATAAGATATTTTTGGGCACTCGTGATCAATCCCGGTCGGTAAACAAGACGCTTGAATCTTTTGACACAAAGGCAATTTCCGCTGATACGCCCGGCGCGGAAGGTTTCCACATCAAAGCTTTTAATGGTCCTGATGGGGCCTGTATCGTTATCAATGGCTGCGATGATTTGGGAACGGTGCATGGCGTCGGCTGGTTTCTCCGGCAGGTTGATTTTCAGGAGACTATGGCATCGGTCGCGGCGGACCTTGATCTCGCCAGCGCGCCGGTGGCAAAAATCCGCCTGATTCGTTTTGGCGATGCCCAGGGTTACCCCAATACGCCGCTGGAAGGATGGCGCGAGATTTGGTCTGACTTTGCATTGTGGGGCCTCGGCGCTGTCGTCGTGCGTTGCGATCCGGCTCACCAAGGCGATCCGCGCCAAACCGAAGCGGCACGCGTGCTTTGGGATCGCTGGGCAAAAATGGTTCCCCTCGCGCGCTCGCTCGGTCTGGATATCGCCCATCTCACACAAACCAATCTCACATTCAAAGACGGCGAGTTTGGACCATCGGAGGTTCCCAATTTCCAGGAACTGAATTACATGTGCCCCGATTTTAATGGGGTGAATCCGAAATTTCCGCGCGGCCACAAACTTCTGCTTGACGGGCGCAAATGGTTTTTCGATCGCATGCCGCACATCAAGGATGTGCGATTTCATATTATGTCGAGTTGGGACGGCGGCGGCTGCAACGACCCCCATGTTTATCCGTGGTCGGTGACGTGCGCGGAACTGGTGGATGAGATTTTTCCGTTGCTTGCGGCGCACAACCCGGATGCGCGAGTGATTTATAGCATTACGCGTTACTGGATTCCGGGATTGGACAAGCTGGCGGAAAAATTACACGCGGGATGGCGTCCGGCCTGGCTGCACGCTCTCGAATTCGATCATCGCAATTATGTTCTGGCCCCACTTTTTCCCAAGGACATTCCGCGCGTTTATATGCCGATGTGGACCACCGATTATGACAGCTATGCCTATCAGAGTTCGGGGGCCAATCCATGTCCCGATTTCATCGAGCAGGATTTTGATCGCTTATGGAACATCTGCGAGGTCAGGGACGGCACAACCTGCTATAGCGAAGGAACCAATGATTACATTAATCAAATTTTAATGATGCAGAAGGCTTGGAATCCCGAGCGAAAAACGGAAGACATCGCCGAAGAACTTTGCCGTTATTATTTCGGCTCGGCCGCTGCCCCGATTGTCAAGAAATTGCTTTATCTGCTCGAGCGCGAACGGATTGTCGATTTGGCGTGGCCGCTGACCAACCCTCGGGTGCAGGAACTTGCGCGCGAGGCAGAAAAGGTGATGCCACAGTGGGCGCGCGTCAGCCGGCAGTGGCAGATGATCGCCGGCCGCGTGGGGCTTTCGCGCACACGCCAGCGTCAGGCTGACTTGCTGAAAGATTTCCAAACGCGCTGGGGTGAATATAAGACGCTATTAAGCACCAAGTCGCCCGATGCGCGACAGGCAATCACGCTCCGTAAATACTTTGAGGCCGTCCATGAAAACGCGCTGGAAATGCAGCAGGTTCATGATCAGCTTTCGCGCCGCGCGTTTGCGGTGATCGGCGGGTCACAATATATGTGGGGTCCGAAGATGGAAAGTGGCGATGCGGCGGAAGCGTTGGCCACCCTGCGCGCGTGGAAAAAACACGATCGCCTGCAATCGGTGGGCCGCTGGAGCGCCGCGTTCGTTGACATGAATGGCAACATCGGCGTCTGCGATGGATTTGATAATCGGGTCGAAACAAAGGAGACATCGGCCGATGCGCGACTGGTGATTGCGAATTTGGGAGGCAAGAATGGAAATGAAGTTGTTTTCTGGAATTCAGGTCACCAACTCGCGGCTTGGAGTCCGATGGGCGGCACGCGAATTCTGGCCGAAGGGGAATTGCTTTGCGGGCCACTGGCTGCGGGCGATCTCGATGAGGACGGCTTGGATGAGATTTTAACTTTAGCCGGCCAGAACGAAACAGATGCGCAGTTGGCGGCCGTTAATGCCAAAGGTCGCATCCGCAAGCTGAACATAGCGCCGGCCGGAGCCGCTCCCGACGAATACATGCGCGGCGTCATTCTTGGAACACCGAAGCCCACGCGCACATTTGAATTATCGCGCGAACCTCATGTTCAAGTTTGTGATATCAATGGTGATAAACATCTCGAAATCATCTGCTCCGATCTACGAAACGAGAACCGCCTAACGATCTATGATCGCGTGGGGCGGAGCCTCGACACTGGCCCAGCCAGTCCGGCCGGAGCGCTGGCGTGCGGCGATCTCAACGGCGATGGAAGGCCTGAAATTGTTTATGCCGCCTCCGATGGTTATCTTGCAGCCATGAAGAGAGGCGGCGGCACGATTACGTTACCGGAGCGCGTGTGCCCGAAATGGCTTTCAGCCGTCACGGTCGCCGATCTGGATGGAAGGAAAAAAGCTGAGATCGTTTATGCAGGCGAGGACGGTTTTCCGCGGCGCATCAGCTTGGCGAAAAAAAGCGAGCGTCTTTCGGAACTTCCAACGTCAGATGCATTCGGGCCGGGGATGGTCACCGGCGATTTCGATGGAGATGGGTTGGATGAGGTGATGTTCCTCAGGCGGCGGCTGGATTGGTTTCACTTGCTTTGTGTGATGAGCTATGTCGGCAATCATGGAGATTTGCGGGATTTGCCCTGGTATAATAATGAGCCGGTGGCCATGACCGGAATTCCCCTGGGTCCGCGCGCCAGCGGCCGAATTCGTTTCCGATGACACGCTAAAGGATTAAGGAGTGCGTCCATGCAAATGCGTCAATTAGGACAAAATGGTCCGCAAATCTCGGCAATTGGGCTGGGATGCATGGGGATGTCGGAGTTTTACGGCGGACGCGACGACAAGGAGTCTATCGCGACAGTTCACCGTGCGATCGACCTGGGAATCAATTTTCTGGACACTGCTGATGTGTATGGTCCTCACACTAACGAAGAGCTGGTTGGACGAACCATTCGCGATCGGCGAGACAAAGTCATCCTGGCGACAAAATTTGGCATTGTGCGTTCGCCAGTGGATCACAAGATTGTCGGGGTCAATGGCCGCCCGGATTATGTGCGCCAAGCCTGTGAAGAAAGCCTGCGCCGATTGGGAATCGAGCGAATTGATTTGTATTATCAACATCGCATAGACCCTCAAGTACCAATTGAAGAAACCGTAGGTGCGATGGCCGAGCTTAAACGCGAGGGTAAAATCGGCTGGCTGGGTCTTTCGGAAGCTTCCCCGGCGACACTCCGCCGCGCCCATCAGGCACATCCGATTAACGCTCTGCAAACCGAGCTTTCCTTATGGAGCCGCGATGCGGAAGGCGAGATTCTACCGCTTTGCCGCGAACTCGGAATCGGATTTGTGGCATATAGTCCGCTCGGACGAGGCTTTCTAAGCGGCCGTTTTCGTAAGTTTGAAGATTTGCCGCAAGATGATTACCGGCGCACCAGTCCGCGTTTTCAAGGAGAGAATTTTCAAAAAAATTTAGAGTTGGTTGGGCATATCGAAGCGCTGGCGCGCAAAAAAGGAGTCACTCCGGCGCAACTGGCTCTTGCGTGGGTACTCACGCGCGGCGAACATGTGATCGCCCTCGTCGGAACAAAAAAACGGAAGTATCTGGATGAAAATGTGAGTGCGCTGAAAGTGCGTTTGACGTCGGATGAACTGACGCAGATCGATGAACTGCTGCCGTCCGGAGCCGCAGTCGGAGAACGCTATCCCGCCGTTCCGATGAGTCTGCTTAACAAATAATTGGAATTGTGATCTGCCGCTCATCGGGCTTTCCCGTGATGAATTCGCTTAGTTCCTGATAACCGGGATCGAGCCGAAACGCTTCGGGATAGCGGTCATGAATTCCGTTGCGCAGCGGATATTGGTCGAATTTTCCGTGGCATTCGATAGGCGACACGTTAAGTAGTTGGATTTCCAGGCGGTCCTCGTGCACTCCGTAAAGTGCAAATTCATAGGGCCATGAAACCAATCCGGCCGTCACAATATGCGGCACACCATTGTGCCGGCGCATGCCGCTGAGGTGTAAATGGGCGGTCAAAACAGCAATGATTTGATTTTTAAATTGGTCAATGACTTCTAATATACCCGCGGCCGCGCGATCGACGAACTCGTATGGATGAAAACTGGCGCGCAGTGCCTCATTGTTCCGCATTGGAACCAGCGGATAATGGCAGGCGATAATTGTCGGCATGTTTAAATGCGAGCTTAAGATATTCCTCAACTGCCCATTGCGTGCTTCCGACCAGGCTCCCGGCTCGGCATTTTTCGCGTTGTCCAGCAGTACAAAAAGAACTCCTTGATGCAAATGGCTTTGCACTAGTGGAACGGCATCAGAATCAACTTCATTTGGATTGGCCCCCCCATTATTTCTGATTAATTCGTGATTTCCACGAATTTTTAGAATTTGCCCATTGGGAATCTGACGGAGTAGCTCCTGTAGTTTTTGAGTGTTTGGTAATGTGTCCGCATCAACCATATCGCCAACCAGGAGAAATAATTCGGCGGGCGGTAAATGATAAAGACGCTTGAGCCAGGCATCAAATTTTGCCTGAGTGCATTCGGTATCCGGATGGGCGGTTAAATGCAGATCGCTCACTTGAATAAAATGGAAGAGTGCTGACTGCGACATGATGTGCATACCACCCACTCCTTATAGCTTTGCGCTCGCGAGCTTAGCATATCGCATTCCATAATCTTCAAGCAGTTTCCGATCACTTTCTTGACAGTTCCACACTAAAGTCTAAGATGTGACAGCGCGGCGGATAAAATGGCGCCCAACGTCAATGAATGCGCAAGCGACCGTTCGAATTTCATCAACTCTGCGCTTTACGGCGCGGACGAGGAGTTACGATCATGGCCTATGAACTGCCCCCATTACCTTATCCCACAAATGCGCTGGAACCGCACATTGATGCTAAGACTATGGAAATTCATCATGACAAGCATCATGCCACGTATGTGGCGAACGTGAATAAGGCATTGGAATCCCAGCCGAATCTGGCGGCCAAGAGCATTGAGGATTTAGTGCGCGATCTGAATAGCGTGCCCGAATCCATTCGCACGCCGGTGCGCAATAACGGTGGCGGAGTTCTGAATCACAATATGTTCTGGAAAATGATGAAACCGAACGGCGGCGGCCAACCGACAGGCGAGGCGAGCGAGGCCATCAAGGGAGCTTTTGGTGATTTTGAAAAATTCAAGGAAGAGTTCACTAAGGCGGCGACGACGCGCTTCGGCAGCGGCTGGGCCTGGCTTGTCGCGAAAGGCGGCAAGCTGGAAGTACTCAGCACGGCTAATCAGGATAACCCGATCAGCGAAGGCAAGTCGCCGATTCTGGGGCTGGACGTGTGGGAACACGCCTATTATTTAAAATATCAGAACCGCCGCCCCGAATACATTGCCGCTTTCTGGAATGTCATCAATTGGGATGAGGTCAATCGGCTACTGAAAAGTACGAAATAACAGACGCAATGTCAGATGCTCGAGAGATAAGACAGAGGAATGCCATTTTTCAGCCTTGGGTATAAAGCTATAATGAATGTGACGGATATATTTTCTTCGGCTTTGTGCGATTAATCCATGCCTTTTGCGTTCCTCTGATTCTCCCATTGTATGCCAAATAGTGGCATTGAATTCTGGCTCCCTCTCGCGGATGTGCGTGAAAGGTCATTATGCGACTGATAACTGCACTGAAAGTTTTGTTGATGCTGGGATTGCCTGTTCCTGTCTTGGCGCAGGCTCAAAGTCCTCCAGCGGCGCCTCCAATCTCAACGCCGGCCGTGCGCACGGTTCCTCCTCAAAGCGCCTTTCAGTTGCCGCTTCCCGAAACGGGAGCAGCCGCGGCAACTCCGGCTCTCGCAGCACCGGCGCGGGCTCCGAGACCGCCCGCGCATCCTCCGGTACGGACACCTCGTCCGCGAGCGACAGCAACACCTTTAGCAAAGCCGACAATTCCGCCCGTAGCTCCGACAGTCCAACCAACCATACCCGCTACTGTTGCAACGCCGGCTATCACCATCCCGCCGCAGGCGGCATTCGTATCGCTCAGCCGCATCCGCATCATTCGTACGCAATCCTTTGATCCGGCTGATGTCAATCAGCTCAAGCTGCGCAGCACAGCGGGACCTGATCCTTCGCAAGAGCTGACTCAGCCCGGGACCATCTTTGAATTTAAAATCCGCCCCGCAAAAGGATGGGGAATCATCAGTGTGGACGACGCAAAACTGGTTCAGGTCGTCACGAATTCCGGGGCGGCTCTGGCTCTTCAGCCGTTGGCGCAGGGAGGCGGAGGGGCGCCTGCGGGAGGCAGCGGCATGGCCGGCTGGGTATTGCCGGTTGATCTTTCGCCCGAGGAAGGGGTGATTCAGGTTCGCACCGAATTGCCGCCGCGGGCCGATGCGCAATTGGCCAAGCTGACTGCGGAATTCGCGCTGACTGTGGGTTATCGTCAGAGTGTTCGCATCATGAATTTAAAAAGCAGGCTTCAACGACCGCTAGATATTGGCCAAAAAGACGTTTCACTTATTGTGAATCGAATCGGCAAAGATCTGGTTGAACTGAGCGCCACGGGTCAATTCGAGAAGATCGGCCAGATCATCATTCTGAATTCAAAAGGCGAGCCGCTTGAACCGTATTCCTCGGAAGTCAAAACCGTGGATCAGAACAATGTTCCCGTGAAGAAGACGTGGGCTTTGTCGTTTGCCGAGTTGCCGCCCGTTCTGGGCCTCAACGCTGACGTTTATCCCGTGCGCAAACAGATTAAGCCGCGCTATGATTGGCAGGATGTCCCGCTGCCTTGAGGGCGGCGAAGATGCGGCGGAGGGAGCATGCCGATCAAAACCATTGCTTTTCTATTGATCGGTTGCGGCGCGCTGCTAATGGTGATCGGACTCTTGATGCTGGGCGCGGAGAAACTTGGGCTGCCATTGGGGCGCTTGCCCGGTGATATTCACGCCGAAGGAAAAAATTGGTCGTTCAGTTTCCCGATTATAACTTGTCTGATCTTAAGTATTATCCTGACGATTATTGTGAATCTATTTTTTCGGCGATGAGGCCCTGATCTATTTAGCCGGGTGCGTTGATGTCTGGCTAGTTTGGTTCGCGGTGGTTGGAATTTGTTCAGTCGCATTGAGCGGGCTTTTTGCGGTGCTTCCATCCTCCATATGCCGGTATTGCACGGGCTGAGTGAGCTGATTACCAAGCCAGCGCTCTTCGTTATCTTTATAATCCGAAGCAGGAGAACAGGCTGTGGCACATAATAATAAAATGCAAATGGAAGCGATCGGAAAAACTTTTAAATCCATTTTGAAGAACCTTTCGTGATTCAAGATCCGGCCCTCATGCAGAGAACAGTAAATCAAAATGCGCCGCAATGTCCACTGTGGAGCCGTGCGAGAAAAATCGGAATCTATGTTTTGCCGCCGCTGCAAAATTAAAATGCGTGAACAGACGCGCTCGTTTCATAAAAAGCGTAAATGGATCTGTCTGCAATGCGGACGCGCACGCATGCAGGCTACCCGAACAAAAGGCAGTACGCATAAAAAAGAACTGTGAGTCAGATAATGCTGAATGGCTCTTCGCTGGCCAATGCGAACGCGCCGTTCATCGGGGAAACATTCTGTAGCGAGATTGGCATTTCAGGAAAGTCGTTGCCAATTAATGCGCCCACCCTTTCGGCCAGAGCAGGCCATTGCCGCAAAAGTGCGCCATGCAAAAACAAGGGGTAGGGGAGTGATTCGGGGGGACATGCAGAATTCAAGCGGTTTGCGCAAACAATTGCCAAATCAGCTAGATGCTGTGCAGCGCTTTGCATCAAGTTTCCAGCAAAGGGATCACCATTCTCGGCCAGTTCGCGAGTGAGTGGGGCGAGTTCGGCGATTGCCATGCGCTGCTGCGCAGCGTCCATTTTACTGATTAATGGGATAAGCTGTTGCGCATCTTGCACATCGAAATGATGCAGCACCCGTTGCATAATATTTTTTTTCTGAGATCGTCCGTCCGCGCAACGGCAGGTCTCTCTCAACAGTTGCAATCCTAACCAATAACCGCTTCCTTCATCCCCAAGCAGAGTTCCCCACCCCCCCGTTCGAGCGCGGATCCATTGCCCCGGTGCCTTCGAAGTCGCCGCGATGCAAATTGATCCCGTTCCGGCCACGAGCAGAATTCCACGCAAGGCGCCGGCTCCCGCGCGCAAGGCGGGCAGAGCGTCATTTCCCGCCCAACAGGCAGTGACGCTTGGAAATGCTTGCCGCACCCAGACATATATGCCTTCAATTTCGTCAGGCCGATCCACGCCGGAAAGACCCATGCCGAGGACCTGCAACTCATTGAGCCGGACATTCGCTTGGGACAAAGCAAGGTGAACAGTATCGCCCAAGCGCTTGAAGTATCGATCCCAGCCAAGCAACTGCGGATTTGCGCCCGGCAGTTCGCCGCCGCAAATCTCATTTTCACCGCGCCAGACTGTCCAGCGCAACGTGCCGCCACCGCTATCGATTGTGACGCCTGGAACATCATTCGATATCTTAGCAATCATTAGCCGAGCCGCACTTCGCGATCGGATTCCGAAGATTGGTAAATCGCATCGATAATTTTTTGCAATTCCAGAGATTCAGCAGGCTGTACGCGCACCGGCAGAGCCTGTTCGAGACAGGTGACGAAATGGCGAATTTCGGCGCGATGCGGCTCGACAGGAACAATTTCTTCGAAGCGGGTAGAAGTCAAGGCCGCCCCTCGATAACCATATAGGCCTGGCGGATTGCTGCTGATTCCGGCTTTATCGCCCAAAATGGCAAAGCCGAGCACCTCACTTTGAATGTTAGCCGCCCACGAAACTTCGAGCGAAACAGAGATGTCATTTTCAAGCCGAATGAGGGCTGTGGCATAATCTTCAACATCAAATTCGCTGGGCTGATAGGCCCGTCCCCAGGGTCCATTGTAGAGATCATCGCGGTCGCCGAACATGCGATAGACTTTGCCGGAAACCGCCAAAGCCTTGGGATAATTGAGCATCCATAGCGTCAAATCGAGCATGTGGACTCCGATATCAATAAGCGGGCCGCCCAGCGATTCGGATTTAATGTGAAACCGGCCCCAGCCCGGAATGCCGCGCCGGCGCAGCCATTGCGCGCGGCCGGTATAGACACGGCCCAGATCGCCGCTGTCCACGATAGTCTTGAGCATCTCATTGATAGGATCGAAGCGCATATGCTGAGCGACCATGAGAGTTCGCTGCTGCTTAACAGCCATGTCGATCATCGCTTTCGCCTCGGAGGCATTCATTGCCATCGGTTTTTCCACCAGCACATGCGCTCCCGCCTGCAAACCGGCCAGCGTGATCGGCGCATGCAGGCGATTTTGCGTGCAGACGTCGAGAATGTCAGGCTGTTCTTCTTGCAGCATCTTTTCAAAATCGACGTAATGGCGCAAAGCTCCAAACTCGCTGGCAAGGGTCTTTGCGCGATTTTCAATAATGTCGCATACTGCGATCAATTCAACGCGTCCTTCGCCGGCCAGTTCCTTCCAGGCGGGGAGGTGCATCGCTCGCGCAATGGCGCCGCAGCCGGTCAGTGCAACACGAAATTTATTGGGCATCGAGATTTCCTTTGGATCGCTACTTCGTGCTCGTGCGAGTTATCGTAATCGAGTCTTCGCATCCAAATCAAACTCTGTCATTTTGCTCAAATTGAACTTTCGATTACGATTACGATGACAAGCACGACAACACAAAAATATTATAAAGGTTTTATTGAGTCGCATCCCATAAACGGCTTCAGAACTTCCGGAATCACCACACTGCCATCGGCTTGCTGATAGTTTTCCAAAATAGCGATTACGGTGCGTGGCAGGGCCAGGCCCGAACCATTGAGCGTATGAATGAATTGAGGTTTGGCTTTGGTGTTGGGGCGGAAGCGAATATTTGCCCTGCGAGCTTGAAAATCCTCGAAATTAGAACACGAACTCACCTCGAGCCAGCGATCCATGCCGGGCGCCCAGACCTCCAAGTCATAGCATTTGGCCGCTGCGAAACTGAGATCAGCCGAGCATAACAGTACGCGGCGATATGTAAGCCCAAGTTGTTCGAGCAAGATTTCAGCCTGCCTGGTCAACGTCTCATGCTCATCATAGGAAGTTTCGGGGCGGACAAATTTCACCATCTCCACCTTATCAAACTGATGCACGCGCGTGATGCCGCGAACCTCTTTGCCATAGCTGCCAGCCTCCTTGCGAAAACACGGGGTCCAGGCGCAGTGGTAAATGGGAAGCCGGGCGCCATCCAAGATTTCATCACGATATAAGTTGGTAACGGGAACCTCGGCTGTGGGAATTGACCATAAATCCTCCCCTTCAATGCGATACATATCCTCAGCCATTTTCGGTAGTTGGCCGGTGCCTTGCATCGTAACTGAATTGACGAGATGTGGCGGCCAGATTTCGGTGTAGCCGAACTCTTTGACATGCACGTCAATAAACCAGTTGATCAGAGCCCGCTCCAGCCGGGCACCATGACCACGGAGCACATAAAACCCCGAACCGGATATTTTCACGCCACGCGCGAGGTCTAAAATTCCGAGCGCTTCGCCCGTTTCCCAATGCGGCTTTGGCGCAAAATCGAATCGCCGTTGCTCGCCCCAGGTCTTTACAATTTGATTATCGGCTTCGCTTTGCCCCAGGGGTGTGGTGGCATGAGGAGAATTTGGAACAGTAAGCGCAAGCCGGTCAAATTCAGTCTGGACTTCGCGCGCCTGTTGTTCAGCGGAAGCAATCTGTTCGCCTAAATCACGAACCGCCAATCGTGCTTCCTCCGCGTTTTCGCCGGCCTTGATGCGCGCGCCAATCTCCTTGCTGCGCGTATTGCGATCGGCATTCAGTTTATCAATCCGCAGCGTCAATTCGCGCCGGCATTGATCCAGCTCCAGTAAATGATCCAAGTCAACAGTAGCCCGTTTGGTCGATAATGCCCGTCGCAGTTGATCAGGATTTTCGCGCAACAGCCGTGAATCAAACATCAAAAGCAAAACCTTATCAGAAGCATGATTCTGTTTGACCTTATCGCATCAGATTACAAATTTGAATCTAAAACCGGATTGCCAATGTCTTTTGGCCTGTTTAGCCAATATTTGACAGCATTAATACCCGCGATTAAACTTCCCTGCTTGAGTGCTCGAGATGTTTGCGATTAAATTCGCCCGGAACAAGAAAGCAAATCTCATGTTGAAACGTTTAGCTCATGAGCGGTCATTCAGGGCACAAGCAACAAAATGGCTTTTGATTTTATGTGTTTCCTTCACGGTATCATGTCAGCGAAAAACTCCTGAAGAAATGATGGAAGAAGCGAATCAGCTTTTTCAACAGAATGACATACTTAGCGCGCAGATGAAATATGAGGAATTAATCAAGCGTTTTCCTAAAAGCAGGGAAGCCGCTCAGGCGCGCATGGGTCTTGCCATGTGTTCCTTCAGAGACAAGGATTATGAAAAGGCTCGCGAACAATTGACCAGCGCGATTCAGGCATATGGTGGAGTGCAGACGCCCGAAGGTTTTCGCGGCGAGATTATCCGCCTAAATACTTTTATCGAGGAAAAACGGCCGCGGGATGCCATCAGCCAGGCCCTTAAGACTTCAGATGCCTTGCACCGAGCCCCCCAGGAAGCCCGTGAGGCCTTTCAGTTAAAGCTGGCCGAGTTATATGCTCTAAATAAGCAGATGGATAGGGCAACTTCCATTTGCGAAACTTTACTGGCTATTCCCCCTTCCGATCCAAATCGGCATCTGCCCGTGCTGGAAAGACTCGGCGAACTGGAAGCTTCCGGAAAGGATTTCGCAAAGGCCGCCGCTACGTTTCAAAAATATCTGGAGCGCTATCCGGAAACTCCGTTGCGCGGAATCGTGCTGTTCGGCAGGGGATTTTATCAGGAACAGGCCGGACAAATCGAAAAAGCGCGGCAAAGTCTGGCCGCCAGCGAGGCGCAATTCCGTAAAGATTTTGAGAAGGCCACAAATGCCGAAAATAAGGCAATGGCCTTGCTTCAGCTTGCCAAAGTTCAGCAATTCCAAAATCGCTATGACGAGGCGCGCCGCACACTTGAACAGATTCTGGATAAAAATAAATTTCCATTGGCGCAACACAGGCAGGCGGCGGAAATGGCGATCGCCACTCTTGAGAAAAACCGCAATCAGCCGCAACGGGCCATTCAAATGCTGGAGCAGATCAAACGCGAAAACCCTGGATCGCCTATTGCCGGCAATGCCAATGAAATGATTCAAATGCTGCTTGCCGAACAACAAACTACGGCTACTCGCAATCGGGCCGGGCAATTAACCGGGACGCTGAGAATCAGCACCAGCAGTTTACAAACGACATTTTCAAATCGACCCACCACGGAATCCGGCGCACCTTGACTTCAGTTCCCAGTGTTTATGCCTGTTTGCGGGGCAAGCTCAGCCCTTTCGCCATGCAGTTGCTGAACCCGGCGGCTGAATCCCTTGGCGCCTACGGCGCTCTCGCCCGATTGACGCAGAAGCATGAACTCAGCCTTGTTTTATGTGATAATCAAACGATACGACGGTTAAACGCCCGATGGCGCGACATGAATCAACCCACGGATGTCTTATCGTTTCCACTGCACGAAATCGCTGCCGGCGAGTTGCCACCGAAAGGTATGGTGGGTGATATTATCATCAGTATTCCGTATTTGCGGCATGCCGCCCATGAATTAGGAATACCATTAGAGCAGCATTTGCAACACCTTTTGGTTCATGGCTTGCTCCACTTGATAGGTTACGACCATGAAACAAGATCACAACAGCGCCGCATGCGCTACGCGGAACAGGCGCTTTTGCGTGGAGAACGCCTTGAACCCTGAAAAAATGGATTCTCATATTCAGAAAAGGCTGGCGCCAGCCGAGCGCCCGGTAGGCTTTGTGGGTTTGGCCGGTGCTCCCAACGTGGGTAAAAGCACATTCGTTAATCGACTGGTGGGCCAGAAGATATCCATCGTGTCTGATCGTCCGCAAACCACGCGCGAGCGCGTTTGTGGCATCTATACCGACGATCGGCTGCAGGTTGTGCTGGTGGATATTCCGGGAATCATGGATCAGACTCAGGCGCACGATCCTTTCAACCGAGCGTTACTTGAAACCGCGGAACGCGCCCTGATAGATTGCGATCTGGTGTTGCATTTGCGCGACGGGCGCCACCCCGACGATCCGCGCGATGAAGCGGTACGCGTTCTTCTCAAGAATGTCAGCCGGCCCAAATGGCTGATCTGGAATAAAATTGATAGAACTCCGGGGCGGCTCTGGCCGGCGGCCCCCCCCTCCCATGAAATCTATCGCTTACAATATGATCGCGTTCTGGGGATCTCGGCCAAGACTGGACGGGGCTTTACATCCTTATTAGATTTCTTAATCCAGACCTTGCCTCGAGGTCCGCTGCTTTACGATCAAGATCAATTAAGCGACCGTGACCTGCGGCATTTGGCTGCGGAACTCGTGCGGGAAAAACTTTTTCGCTATCTCGGAGAGGAGTTACCTTATCAATTAGCCACTTTTACGGAAAAGTTTGATGAAGGCAATCGGGAAAAGATTGTTATTCAGGTTACAATTTTAACTGAACGGGAAGCTCACAAGCCAATAATTATTGGAGAGGGGGGGCGAATGTTGAAAAAGATAGGGCAGGCTGCTCGCGTTGAGCTTGAGCGCTTGTTTGAACGACCTGTTTTCTTGGAATTGTGGGTCAAAGTCCGGCCAAAATGGCGTCAGAACGAACGCCTGCTGGTCGAGTTGGGCCTTAAATCTTCTAATTGAGATTGACATTTAAGCGGCCTTGGAAGTAATGAAAGAACCCCAAAGACTAAAAGGACTGATGACAAATATTATTGAAGCTATTTGGATTAAACACTAAGATCATACGTGGAAGCCTTAGAGTATGCACATTGGAAAACGCGAACAAATCGTTATCAGTGTAATCATCACAATTGTTGTGATTGGGCTGATGCACTTTCTAATTTTTGCTCCCAGCATTGCCAAATTTAAACAAGTCAAAAGCGAACAAACTCAGCAGGCCGAGCAGATCGCCGCTTTGAAGACTATCCGAAATCCCAATGAGTTGACCTCATTTACGAGACAAACGCAAAACTATATTGCCGAATTAACTTCAGGCACGCAGTTTCTTCAACTTGATCAACCCCCGGCATTTGAGCCGTATGATGAGAATAAAGTGAAGGTGGAAATCCCGCCTGGTACGCCCCCCGAAGCTGCGGATAAAATAAAAAAAGATGCCAATCTGCGCGCCATAGTAGCTTATCTGACAAACCAAACCACCATGACTCTGGAGCAAATAGCAATTTTGCAGGGACATGCGGATTCTAATGTGCCGCTGATGACATTTCTAGGACCATCGGGCTGGAACATTCCTAAGAGTTTGCCACCTCAAATGCAGACGGGACAGTTGTGGGATACAATTCGTATCATTGAAGAGATTAAAGGTTCACTTACGAATTCGATGCAGGATACTCAGGCTTACCGCAATCTGAAAAATAATTATAATGCTTACCTGCGCCAAATCGGTTTGGACGTTAATGTGGCAGACCGTCTGGATCAATATGGGGAATTTGTGCCATTTTTTTACCGTCTGGCTTTCGCGCAGCTTATTCTGAAGCAGATGCCTAAGGACCGGCCCATTATTATCCATGAAGCGCCTCTAACTCTGGAACGGATCCTCAATCTTTTAGATATCAAAATGTCCGATTATTATGAAACCGTAAAAGGTTTGGCGGAAGATCGCTTGTATTTTGCTTTTGAGGAATTGCGACAATTAAATCGCCTGTTAAACCTGGCAAAAGAATTTCAGATCAATGAGATTACGAATGTAACCTATTATCCATTCGGCTTCTTGCGCCAGCAGAATGAACTTAAGATGGCGAGTGCAAAAATTTCTGATCCCGCCACGCTCGCAAATGATCAAACTTGGCGGGGCGGCAAACCCACCACTCCCGGGGCGGCTTCCACTGCTGGGGAAGAGGAAGCCGCTGCTTCCGGGGCGGGAATGCCTGGAATGCCTGGAATGCCGGGAATGCCGGGAATGCCGGGAATGCCTGGAATGCCGGGAATGCCTGGAATGCCCGGGATGCCGGGAATGCCTGGAATGCCTGGAATGCCGGGAATGCCCGGGATGCCTGGAATGCCTGGAATGCCCGGGATGCCTGGGATGCCTGGGTGGGGTCCTGGAGCAAATATCGGAGCCCAGACACCGGCTCCGGAAGTAGAGAACAAACCCAAAGCTGACGAGATCGGCTATGCAATTCCGGTAAAGATTACATTTCGCGCCGACAATTTGCGGACATGGTCTTTTGTGTATGAAGTGTTGCGTCGGCAACCGCTTGTGGAATTAAATAGGCTTGCTCTCAAATCGATGTCGCTCCAAGATCCCAACAATCAGAATATTGAAGCGTCAGTTACCTATATTTTTGTGCCTAAATTATTCGAGACGATTGACGCTGTAAGAAAGGTGCTCGAAGAAATTCAGAAGACCGGCAAAACTGGTTTAGCAGCAGGTTCATCAGGTCTAACGGCTGAGTCACCTGGACCAAAATTGGCGCCAACTCCCATGGCTGCCTCTGCAACTCGATAAATTTTCCTTAAGGACTTATTGATTCTCAATGCCGCAAGAATTTGAAATAGATGTCTATCGTAAAGATCGCGAACTGCTCATTATTCTGCGAGGACAATTAATCCTACCGCAATGTCCAAATGCAAAGACAAGATTGCAAAGCCTTTTTTCGACATTAGTGGATCAAATTTATATTCATCTACCGGGTCTTACGTTTTTAGATTCGGCCGGCTTGGGCGTGCTTGTTGGGCTTAAAATGCTTGCCAATAAAAATCGGACGCGTCTGACATTTCTGGCGCCTCCAGCACGGGTTGAAGATATTTTCAGAGTTTCAAAGCTAGATACAATTTTTGAAATCCGCGGCGGCATTGAAGCTGATATGGTCTGTGCCGCCTTGCAAAAAGAGGAAAACATTCTCTGGCGTGACAGTAAGGACACCAGCCAGGCGCAATTCAATACTGAAATTTCTGATAACCCAGCCGGGTTTAATAGCGGCGGCCTCACACAGATGACGCCCAGCGAGCGGACGGGGTTTGAGGGCCAGGATGCGCGGCAATTTTGCGCAAATGCTGTGGAATATATCAGGCAGGGTGATTTTCAGCGCGCCATCGAAGCTTATAACAAGGCCCTGCGCCTGGAACCGAATAATTTATCCGCGCTGAATAACCTCGGCATTGTTTATGAAAAAAAAGCGGAATGGTATGCGCAGGCGCAGGAGACTTGGAAAAAGGTTCTTGAGATAAGCACTGCGAGTGGTGATGAGAAACATGCCGAGCGCGCTCGTAAGCATCTGGATTCCCTCGCCAAACTGATCAGCTAAATGTGCGCGGAGCTTCTTTCAGAATTGAATTTATGTCAATTTCCCCGATTCCAGATTGCCAATTTAAAATCTTTCAAAAAGACCAAACGTTATTATTGCGCGCATTGGGCGTTTTGCATCTAACCAACTATGATGCGTTTAATACGTCCGTTCTCCGTCTGCTCAAGGAATTCAGGCCCGAAACGATTTATTTGGATCTGGCACAGCTAACAGGGTTGGATTCAGCAGGAATGGGGGTATTAGTAGGACTGCACATGACTGCCCGCAATCGAAAAATGGAATTTAAAATACTTTCGCCCGCTGATTATATTTCAAAGCTCTTTGAAACAACAAAACTCAATGCGGTTTTCACAATATTGAATGGGCTTGATGCCGAAATCATTCGGAATTCAATAGAAGCAGAAGCAGATCTAATTGCCTGAGCAAAGTCATGGCTCGTATTGTTCAGCGGCGAGGCCCCGGCGCAGAGATCAATTCGCGCAGGCTATGCTCGAGCAACCCTAGCGAATCGGGCACGTAAATATCGCCTGGGCGCGGGCGCATCGCGCGATAGACTTCCAACAGTTGCTGGTGAGCTTTAATCAAATCAGCCGTGCGGAATAGTGGAATTTCATATTTTTTCTGCACGATCCAATGCGCCTTGAACAGATTTCCCTGCGCTTGTGTTGGAAACAGGGCATTCGCGGCCGCCTCAGTCGTGCTCAATTTTCGCTCACGCGCAATATTGGCCTGCATTGAAAAGCGCAGAACACTACAAATTTTATTGAAGATAATCTGATCGGTTTTGCTTGACCATAGGTCACGCACTGCCGCCAACAGCGTATTGAGATCACGCTGGAGCAGTGCATCTTCGATTTTGAACAGGGCCGGTTTATCGCGAAAGAAACGGACATGGCCTATTTTCTGCGCCAACTTAAACAGCGCGTTGGGTTGGCGGTCGTTTACGCCGCGATTCGTCCCTTCCTCTTCAAGAGCGAGCAGGATCAGATGATTGCCCGTCTGGGGCAGTTCCTGTTCCAGCCACTTTAAGAGAAATTCCGGTTTGCCTCTTCGCTTCTTTCCGGCGGTCTGATCGTTTTCCCCGTTAGTTTCAGCCGTAAAAACTTCATCCGGATTCGTGACGATCACGGCTTTTGACGCGCCAGGAAAAAACGAGAGAGTCGCCAGATCGCCGGCAATTTCATCGATTACGCCAGCCAGGGAAATTTTCGGACTATTTCCGGTTGCGTAATAGTTGCTTAGATTTGAGTCACGAAATTCCCGCGGGACCAGTTGCTCGACGACTTCATCGCGCGCCTTCAAAACAGCTTCGTGTTGATTACCAAAAAACAAATAAAGAGGTTTAATGGGGTGAGTGGGTGAAGTCATTAGACTATCCCGAGCGCAGATTAGCGTTTGGCAGCTAGGGAGCGGGGGTGATGATTATATCGCCCTTAGATTGAGCGAGTACTTGGAATAAACCCTCTCCGGGTTTAATCCTCTTGAATCGGCGGCGGCTCAGGACCAGGGCTGCCGGCCGGCCCGCGCGGCTTTCTTTTCTAATAATTTTTAATTGGTCCTTGAGCTTGCGGTCAATCTGTATCAAACGCCGCCCCGTATAAAATGAAAGCGTATGCCCGGAATCGTCTTCGGAAAAGAGCTGATAACGGTGCGTCGGATCAATTTTCAACAATTGAAGAGCCAAAGGCTTTTGCGTTCGAGAAAACGGGGCCATCGAGGGATAGTTGATAAAAATCAGAAGAACAATGGCCCAGACGATCGCGCCCGCAATTGTCCAGCCGCGCGCGAAGCTCGCGAGAGGCAAAATATTACCGCCCCAGAGCCGGAGCCAGGAACGCGCGGCCCAGATGGCCAGAGGTACGAAAATTGGAAGCACGTAAAGAATCATCCGCGACTGCGACAACGTAAAAACAATCAAGGGCAACCCCAGCCATATGGCGGTAAATAGTTCGACCTCCTTCCAATTTTCCCATCCAATCCTTAAGCCGAGCCAGGCGCGCTTGAGCATCATGGGCCATAGCCCAACCCAGGGGAAAAGCCCAATGAGCATGACAGGAATGTAAATCCAGACGGGGTTATTTCGACGATGAACCGTGGAGGCGACTCGTTCCAGAAACTCATATTTAATAAAATGCATGAATAAAGACGGCTGCCGCATCGATATCGCCACAAACCAAGACAAGGCCACAATTAACATAAGAGCCAGCCCGGGCCATGACCAAATTTTGCCGGGCAAGGTCCAGTTTTTCCGGCGCAACCAGAAAAAGACGGCAATGACCGCAAGGGGCAGCCATCCCGGAGGTCCTTTGGTTAGAAAGGCCATGCCAAAGGCGAACCAAAAAAGCCAGCGCCAATGAAAAGCTTTCGTTTCGTCCCGCCAGACGCGCCAGCAGGCTAGCACACCCAATGTTTCCCAGAACGCGAGAAAAATATCAGTCGTCAGCAAATGACCTGCGACAAACGGCAAAACTGATGTGCCGAAGATCAGTCCGGCTGCGCGCGCCTCTTTATCATTCCGGCCCCAGGTTCGAGCCAGGCCGACGGTGCAAATGATGATTCCAAAAAAAGCGAGGCCGACAAAAAAGCGTGCCCCCCATTCATTGATGCCAAACAGCATCATGCCCATTGCGGTGATCCAGTATGTGAACGGAGGCTTGGTGAGGTGCGGCTGGCCCTGCAATCGCGGAATGAGCCAATCACGCCGTGTGCCCACTTGCAGCATATCCCAGGCAAGCCGCTTTTCCTGATCTTTGCCCAGATCCAGCCGCCAGCGCAGGGGCGCCGTGCTGGTTGTCAAGTCGCTGACATCAACAGGGTTGAGAAATTCGCGGGCGGTCTCCGCATAACGTCCCTCGTCCGGTTCCCATAAAGGCCGCACGCCCCAGCAGGCCATCGCCAGCACAAAAAAGCCGAGCAGCCAGGGCCAGGTAATAATTTTTTTCATAGAATCATGAGCAGGAACGAAATCGGAAATTTAATACCCTAAACAACATGCAATCGCTCCAGAATTCAGTCCTGCGGTTCAATTTCATAATGCAAAGCGCGTCCCTGCATCCATTTGACCGCAAAAGAATCCTTCAGTCCGCGCCATAAGCGGTTATGGATTCCATATTTAGATTTTCCGCGCGTGCGCGGACGATGATTGACCGGAATTTCGTCAATGGCGCAGCCCTCGATGCGGAACAGCGTCGGCAAAAAACGGTGCATGCCTTCATAGAGTTTAATGCGATTGAAGCAGGACCGCCGGAATACGCGAATTGCACAGCCCACGTCTGTAACGGTTTCATGGGTAATCCAATTGCGAAAGCCATTGGCGATGCGTGAACTTATTTTTCGCACAAAATCGTCCTGGCGTTTTTGACGAATACCGCAAATCACATCAAGTTTTCGTTCCCGCAGGGTTTGGATCAGGCGCGGGAAATCATGCGGATCATTCTGGCCGTCGGCGTCCATCGTGCCGGTGAGCTCGCCGCGCGCCGCGCGTAGTCCGGCATCCAGTGCCGCAGTCTGTCCGCAATTACGCGTGAATTTAATCAAACGAAAACGGGAGTCTTTGGCCATAAATTCGCGCACCACCGCCGCTGAATTATCACGCGAACCATCATCCACGCAAATGGCTTCCCAATTTTGAAGGCTGCTCTGGTCAAGAGCTTCGCGTAATTCCTGTAGCGTCCCGGGCAGCGCCTCTTCTTCATTGCAGAAGGGGATAATAACGCTCAGTTCCGGTGTGGTGGAAAATGCCGCGCCCGCCATCATATATCCAATGCGCCATGCCGCTGAATTATGCAGCCATACGGATTCCGCTGGCCCGCTTGAATCTGCCAGCATAAGGTTTTTGTAACCAGCCGCCACAAAAAACATGCGCGGCGACCGCATTGCTTCCATGTTGGGTACCATGTCCCGTAGTACGCTGCCTGCCGTTCCATCCCCGCCCCGACCCATTTTCTGGATTGCCGTAGCGTGGCTGGCGGGCGAATGCGGGGGAATTCTTTTTCCACTGCCAGGATGGATAGGAGTGACGCTTGCCGGGGTGCTGGCCGTTGTTGGAGGTACCCTGCTCTGGCGTTCACGCCGCGTTTATTCCGACCTCATGCCGACGGGTCGTTTATTATTGGTTGCCCTGGGCTTTCTCGCCTGGCAGGCCGGGTCACGGGTGGCGCATGAAGATGTCGCAGCCCAAAAACAGATCAAATCCATGCCGCCTGAATTTATGGCGCGCGTAAGCGGCCACGTTGCCGAAGAACCGGTCTTTAAAGCGGAAAGCTGGCAACTGATTTTGCGTGATGTTGTTGTGGAGCCGTTGACTACCACAACCCAGCCCCGGCGCATGGTTCAGCGCCTCTGTCTAACGCTCAGGGATTACGCGGCAAAAACATTCATTGAAAATCCCCGCGCGCTTCCTCTGCCTGGTCAAAATGTGCGGGTCATTGGGAGAATCCAACCGCTCATCGCTCCACGCACACCTAATAATTTCGACAGCATGCAATATTGGCGCAGCCGCGAATTACAAGCACGTCTGACGGTGAGCCAACCCGAATATCTGGAAACAGGACCGCCTCCGCAGGGCATGTGGTCTGATTTCCTGGACCTCATGCGCCAAGCGCGCCAAGCGATCGGTGCATTGTTCGAGCGGGAATTGCCGCATCCACAAGCCAATCTCGCGCGAGCATTTTTTTTAGGCGAAGCCGAACGGCTGGAACTTGCCGACCGGGATGCATTCCGCGCAACCGGGTTATCGCATTTAATGGCTGTGTCTGGCTTTAACACGGCTCTGGTGCTTTTAGTAATTCTGGTTTTCGCCAGAATTTTCGGAATGCCTCCGCGACCGGCTATCGGTGTGGGAATGCTGGCCATTGCCGTATTTACAGCGTTAACCGGTTTTGAACCGCCTGTCGTCCGAGCCGCATTCATGAGCTTTTTCATCCTGACTGCTTATTTGCTTGGCCGGCCCGGCGGTACGTTGAGCGGGTTTGCGGCGGCGGTTTTTGTTTCGCTTGTGCTTGAGCCGCGCAATCTCCTGCGGATTGATTGGCAATTATCGTATTCCTGCGTGCTCTCGCTGCTACTTTTCACCGGCCCGTTGCTGCATCTGCTGGGCAAATCTTTGGCAATCGAAAGTGAAAAGACGCTTGAGATTCCGACGAACGTCTGGCGAAGAATTTTCCAGCGTTGGCTATTGCTCCCGCTCGCCGCGACCTTCGCGGTGCAGTTGGGGCTTTTGCCGCTACAACTTTATTACTTTCGGCAAATCAATTTGCTTTTTCCTTTAGCTAATCTGGTGGGTATTGCCTTGGGTTCTGCGGCAATGATTTCTCTAACAATGTTGGTCCTGATCGGCTGGATTCCATGGTTCGCCATTGCGGCGACCTGGGCCGCCAGCATCTGCCTGGAACTGCTCATGCAGTTTATTCGCGCATTGCAAAGCGCGCATGCGGCACAGGTTCCCTCGCCGCCCATGCCACTGCCCATCATGTTTCTCTTTTACATGGTTCTCCTAAGCGGCTGTTGGGTTCGATTTTCCTCAGGTCCCGAAAGCGAAACGTCCGGCAAACGCCATTTAATTTTCAGGTTGGCAGCACTACTGTTGGTGCTCGCCTGGTTGCCGGTGTTGATGGGGGCGGGCAGAAGCGGAGGGTTTGATCTTTATCTGCTCGATGTAGGGCAAGGGGACGCTATTGTGATTCGTGCCCCCAACCAGCGCGTTATGGTCATCGATGCCGGACGGAACCATCCTCGCGACGAAGGGCGCTTTACGGTTGGACCGTTCCTGGACGCGCTGGGCATTCGGCGTATTGACGTGCTGGTGGCCACCCACGCGGACGCCGATCATATCGGTGGAATTCCATGGCTCCTGAGCCATTATGATGTGGGTTGTGTTTTACACGGTCCGGATGTTTCAAGCTCGCATGTGTTCGCCGCTACGCGCGCAATTGAACTCCAGCGGCATGTGCCGGTTTATCAGGTGGAATGGGGAGCCGTTCTGCGCGGTTTTGGGCCACTCGACATTCATTGTATCGCGCCCGTTCCTGGCTTGGACAACAATGACGCTTCTATCGTGCTTCTGCTGAATTATCTAAAAACCGATATTATGTTGACTGGCGACCTGGGTGTGCGAGGCGAACAGGCTATCTTGCGAGCCGGACTTGCGCGTCACATTGAGGTGCTCAAAGTGGGTCATCATGGCAGTCGAACCGCCAGCAGCGAAGGCTTTCTAAATGCCCTCCGTCCCGAGCTCGCACTCATCAGCGTCGGCGCTCATAATCGCTACGGCCACCCTGCGCCCGAAGTCTTGGAGAGATTTAACCAGCACCATATTCCAGCTTTTCGCACCGATCAATGCGGCACGCTCTGGTTGCATAGCGATGGCAAAAAAATTGCGCTATATTCTTATGAGAGATAGCCAGAACAGCACAGCCCAACCCGTGCGGCTGCTGTTGAGCGGCCCGACCGGGATTGGCAAAACGGCGCTGGCGATTGACCTTGCTCAGCGTTTTCCGTTGGAAATTATTTCAGCCGACTCCATGCAGATTTACCGCGGCTTGGAAATTGGTACGGCGCAACCCACTGCGGCGGAGCGCGCGCGCGCGTCTTTTTATGGATGCGGCGAGCTGGCTCCTGACGACCATTTTGATGCCCAGCGATTTCTGATTCATTGCGAGGCCTACGAGTCAGCGATTTTGGCAGGCGGGCACATGCCCATTTATGTCGGCGGCACAGGATTATATTTGCGGGCATTGCGCTGGGGTTTGTTCGAACAGCCCAGCCGCGCCCCGGCGATTCGCGCCCGCCTCGAAAGCGAACTGGCAAGCCAGAGCGTTGCAGCGTTGCATGCACGGCTGCTGAAACTGGATCCAGCCGCAGCAGCCCGGATTGCTCCCACTGATGCGATTCGCATTGTGCGCGCACTCGAGATATTGGAACTAACCGGGCGGCCTTTGGCCGAATTGCGCCGGCAATGGCAGCGCCCCGCCCCGCGATTTCCCCACCTGCTCGTAGTGTTAACCGCCCCACGCTCATGGTTGCGGGAGCGTATTGCGCAGCGCACTGACGCCATGCTCCGCGCCGGTTGGGTTGAGGAAGTGCGCGATTTGCTGGCGGCCGGCTACACTCACAATTTGCATTGCTTCAAGGCGCTGGGCTATCGTGAAATCATTAATTATCTGGCAGGCAGACTTACACTTAATCAACTACGCGAACGCATTATGACCGCCACGCATCAGTTTGCGAAACGTCAAATGATTTGGTTTCGTCGCGAGCGCCCGGCCATCTGGCTGCGGCTTGATGCGAGTCGCGGAACAAACGACTTGCTGGCGCCGGTTCGCACAAGCCTGGAAAAACTGCTTGCAAAGCTCGGAAAACCCTACGTATAGTTTGCCCCTCAGCCGCCCGATCATGAATCTTAGCTGTTTATCCTCAGGGCGGTTCGGTATGATTTAAATGCCGGCCTGAACGCCGCAAAATCCGTGAGGAACCATGGCGAAGCACGATATGAATCTCCAAGACAGTTTTCTGAATCAGGTCCGCAAGGATAACACTGAAATTCAACTCGTGCTGCTCGATGGGGCGCGGCTGACTGGGCTGGTGCGCGGATTTGATAATTTCACCGTCATTGTCAACGCGCGCGGGAATCAACATTTGATTTACAAGCACGCGATTGCGCAAATCATCAGCCGTCGTCCGCAGCATTATAACGAAAGCCTGCCCGCGTCGGTCGAAAGTCCGGAAAACGCTGGCCGTGCCGGGAGCGTGGAAACCGGTATGCCCGCGGAAGAAGACGCTCCGACGCAGGAACGGCAACGCCCGCCTCGCGAAGGGGGAGGCGGCGGGCAATGGCGTTCGCGTGATCAGCGGCAGGGCGGTGGCAGGCCCGAGGGACATCGAGGTGGCGGCGGGCGGCCCGAAGGCAACCGTGGCGGGCGACCTCAGCGGGATAACCGGGAGCAACAACGGCAGCAGGGAGGGGACCGGCCGGCCTCCGACAAGTTTAACTCGTTGGATCTGTCGAATATCAAAGTTGAATCTAACGAAAAGGTGCAGTCTGGGCCGGCGGAAATGAGAACACCCATTGCATCAACCGGGCCGGTTGAGACGCAAAAGCCTTCTGAGCCGGCTGAAACAGTCCAAACTCGAGAGTCGGTTGAATCGGCACAACCCGCTGTACCCAGCGAATCGATTGAAACGAACGAGCCGACGCAAACCTGAGCGTAATGCATTTTCCTCTTCAACGGATTCCTCTCGCTGAACACCTCATCAATGCTGAGTTACTTCAGGAGCTGACTGTCCGGTTATGCCGGCCCAGCGCTGTGCAGGTGATTGGCCATGTGCGCCCCGACGGCGACTGCATCGGCGCATTGCTGGGCATGCACCACATTCTAAATCATTTTGGCAAAGTTCACGCATTGGCGGCGGAAAAGATTCCGGTCTCCGGCTATGCGGCGATGCCGGGGTTTGAACTGGTCCGTGAGCAGGCCGATCCCGCGCTCAATCCCGATTTGATCGTCTATGTCGATTCCGCCACGAAAGAGCGCACACTCGCCAACTGGACGAGTGCGGCCCCGTCGATCGTCATTGATCATCACGTAACGAATACGCATTACGGAACGTTGAATTGGATTGAACCGCGCTGCGCCGCCACTTGTGAGATGTTGTTACTTTTTTGCATGCATGCCAGAGTGCCGCTTACGCCCGCGCTGGCCGAGGCATTGCTTGTGGGCATTACGACCGACACCGGTGGATTCAGATTTTCCAATACGGGTCCGCTGCAACACCAAATTGCAGCGCTGCTGCTTGAAGCCGGCGCTTCGGTGGAAAAAGTTTCACGCATGGCATGGTCCAGTTGCGCGCCCGAAGGCATTCGCCTGACCGGCCATGTCATGCATTCGATGCAACTGCTGGCCGGCGGTGCGCTGGCGTGGGCCGAAATTCGCGAGCCGATTTATGCGGCGTGCGGCGGCGAAGCCATGGCCCCAGAAAATCTGGGCGATGTGCTGCGCAATGTGCGCGGCGTGCGCGTCGGTGTTTTATTCCACGAAATTGACAAGACCACGATGCGCGTCAATTTCCGCTCAGATGGCTCGCTCGATGTCAGCCGGATTGCGGCTGAATTTGGCGGCGGCGGCCATCCCGCCGCGGCGGGTCTGACTCTGCAGACCAAAGACTACAGCGCCGATCGCGATCGCATCCTAGCTCGGGTGCTGGATGCCGTAACAAAATACAATGGTCTTTCAAAATAGCCTCTGGCCATGAATCATGGGCAAGATGCCGATGTTACCCAGCGGGGGAGCCGGGACTGGATGGTTTCCAGCATTAGCATTATAGCGGAGCGGCGCGTGAAAGTGAATTCCCGTAAAGGCCCTTAAATCGGCTTAACGGAGCATAGAATAATTGGGAACCGAGGTGTGGCGAGGCAAGGCTGCGATTTTTTGGCGGCAATTGCCGAGAGGACGGTGCATCTATTTTGTCGCCTCTGAGTTCGTTATCCCGCAAAAACCAGCTTTTTTTTTGATTCAAAAACGCTCATTTGGGTTTAAAAACGGCTCTAAAGATGTTTTTTTGATGTGATTGATTCATCTTTTTGGATTGGGTTCCGAAAATCATCGGCCAAGTCTGGGGGGCCAAATGACATTACTGAGCCAAAATCACTCAAGTGATAGAATTTGACCCGCTCAAACTTATTGCTCCTTAATCCGCATAAATATTGGGGGCATGGCGCTGGAATCGAAAACCAAGACTGGAGAATTGAAATTCGACACCTGTCCCCACCAAGGATAGGATGAGAGCGCTGTCACGCGATTCGCGAAGGCGTGTGTTTCGGCAAGCCTCCTCACACGCGCGAAGCCCGCGCCAGCGGGTTGTTTTGTTACCCATAAACCCAGGGCTGCGCTGCGCTTCGCCCTGGGCTAAGGCTCATACGCCCTTTCAGGGCTGATAAGGAACGCGACAATCATTGGAGAAAGAATCAAATAGGTTCCGCTTAGATCTCAGGCCAGACAATTATATTGACATTGTATATACATTGGGTAGAGTAAGACATGGATGCGCGCTTTATTCTCCAGGGAATCATATTTGTCTGGGATGAGGAAAAGGCGCGGCGCAATCCATTGCAGCATAAGGGTATTTCTTTTGAACAGGGGGCCGAGACGTTCTTTGACCCGTTTCTAAAAGTGGTCGATGCCAGCCGCCGCAGTGAAACGCGCGAAGCCATTATCGGCATGGACATGGATTGGAAGCTGTTGTTTGTGGTGTTCATGGAATGGGAAGGCGAAAGCATACGAATCATTTCGGCCCGCAAGGCCACGCAAAAGGAGCGTAAAATTTATGAAGCCTGAGCAGTTAAAGAAACGGCTGAAAAAAGATCGCCCGATGAAGATCATTTCCATGCGCTTCCCGGTCGATGTAATCGCCGATTTGAAACGGGTGGCGCCGACGCGCGGCATGTCGGGTTATCAACCGCTGATCCGCGCTTACGTGGGTCAGGCATTGCGCGCCGATCTTGAGAAGCTCGAAGCCGATCCCGTCACCGCGCTGATGAAAAGTCTCCAGCGCCAGGGGGTTGACCAGAAGATTTTGCGTCAGGCGCTCACCGCCGCACGGCGGGGATAGGGTGATGAAGCGCTGACACGCGATTTGCGATAACGTGATCCGAAGGGGCGGAACACGCGCGCAAATCCCGCGCCAGCGGGTGGTTTGTTCTCTATAACGGAGTCAATACAACTCAAGCGATAGAATTTGATCCGCTAAATCCGACTGCTCCTTAAATCCGCATAAATAAGGGGGTATGGCGCTGGAATCGAAAACCAAGACTGAAGGAGTCTTATGAAATTCGACACCTGTCCCCATTACTTCCTGGATGACAAAGACATGGAAATGAAATGAAAGTGAGGAACGAACTATCGTCCATTCAGTTCGAGTGTCACTGGAAGGGCTGCGAACCGATAGTAGCCTTCAACTATCCGATGTGATACCAGTATTAGCGCCAAGAAAAGAGCAATCCAGATGCCTCTTTCTATCATTCGAAGCAACGTTTGAGTATTGGTTGATCAAAGAAACATTACTGGCCAAAAAATGCGGCGACTAATAACAAATCAGCAATCATATGATTATCAGAACTAGCACGCAGCCAGAAAACCAGCTCGGGAACGAGATCAGCGAGTTGCTCAATTCGGAAGCGGGTTATTCTCGCATTGTTTTTGTGTCAGCATTTGTAGCATTGCGAACCATATTACGTTTACGCGAGAGGCTCCTGGCGCATGTTGCAAACGGTACCGGACTGCACATAACGGTTGGCATTGATCTTGGGGGGACCAGCCGTGAAGTCTTGGAGGAACTTTTACGTTGGAGTTGCGAGACGTTTGTTTTCCACAACACAATCGGGCGGGCGACTTTTCATCCGAAAATATATCTGTTTCAGAAGGAAACGTCGGCGACCCTTTTTATCGGATCAAACAACCTGACAGATGGCGGTTTCTACACCAATTATGAAGCAGCAACCCGCTATGACTTCGTTCTACCTGTAGATAAAGTTAAATACGAACGCTTGATTAAACCATTAAAACCATTTCTTGAGCCTGCAGGTCCAACAGTTCAGCGGCTTAATGTCGATTTAATTAATACCTTAATCGCGCGTGGCGAGTTGCCGACCGAAACTGAAGCGCGACAACGCAGGCATGAGCAAGTTGTGGGCAGTGATCGAGGTAGCGAAGGAATTCCTGCCAGCCCTTTTGCTCCTGCACCAGTTCCACGGGCTCCTTTGTTGCCGCAAAGTATAAGACCGGAAGAGCGAACAAAACTTCAAACACCCCAATCGAAGAAAAAAAAGCCATTACCGACTGCTGTACCGCGCCCTTCAGGTGTCTTGGTTTGGCAAAAAAAGCTCCCACAAACGGACGCCTTGCAGGTCAAAGCGGGAAGCCATCACGTCGGGGGTGTTCGCTTAACACAGGCGAGATTTGAGAATCCACCCGGCCAACGCATTGATCAGACCACGTACTTTCGTCGTCTCTTCGCGGATTATGATTGGGAACCTGAACCCGACAGGCACAGAGACCAAGAGCACACATTCGTGCCAATACGAATTATCATTCGAGGTAACGACTACGGCATTCACAATTTTGAAATCAGCCATAAACCCTCGGGCGAAGCAGGGCAGGACAACTACACCACAATTTTGAGATGGGGGCGTGAATTCAATCCAATCGTCGTGAAAGAAAAGCTGACTGATGCTATATTCTCACTTTACGAAACACCCGATGAAAATGCGGACTTTCTAATCGATATCACTGATTCCTGATCAGCCGGGTCGTTCAATCTGCTTCAACTGTTTGGCCAGTCTCTTCCACTGATGGAACCCTGTGGCGTCGATCGCGTAATTTAAGCCATGCGCTATGCAATGAGTCCTGCTCGGTCCTGGTAAGACCAATTCCTCCAAGGACGAGAGCATCCTGCATAAGCAGGAATTCAGAATCATCTTTCGCGCTTCTGAATCTCCGATCTGCCGCAGCGAGTTCGGTAGTCGTGGCATTTATCACAGGAACAAGAAGGCGTTCGATTTCTGATGGTACGAGTTCCAGAACACCGCCTCCATAATGACGGCCTTCCATTTCAGCCGTAAGGCAGGTGAGACTGTTAACAAAGCCGAATACTAAAGCTTCCGGTTTGATTCCAAGGGGATGAATCCGGTAGGCAGTATCAGTCGTGTAAGCATCAGCTTTATTAAGAACAAGGCGGGGGTAATGATGTGCCCGTTTCAGCATTGCAATTGGAGCGGAATAAACCGATGGCACTTTGTACCAAAGCTTTCTTGTTCGGCATTTAAAGCGGTTGTGAAGTTTTTGACTCAGACCAAAATCCAAATATTTTCTCACATTCGTTGGAAGTTTTTCTATTTGCTCCTCTTGGAACCACAAGAAATTGGCTGGTAGACCTGTATCTTTATTGCCCTCATGATCTTTCTCAAAGAAAATCAAACCCCGCACATGATCACTTCGCCCAAACATCGGGTGCGCCCATCGTTGTAAGCCAAACTCCTCGACGACGCTGTCCGGAACAAGAAAGAACTTGTTTGCGCCGGTAACGATCCCAACATCAACTGAAGCAATCTGAGAAAATTTCTTGATGTCATCCCGAGATTTGATCTGTGTAAGGAGTGTCCGTTCACCCGGCGAGAGAAAAACAGGCATCCATTTGCCTTCTATAGTGACCCCGTTTGTATAACTGGCGTTCTGATAATAATCCTCGGGATCGTCAGATAACATGCGGCGATTTTTTACGGGGATAACTGAAACGCCCTTTCCTTTTTCGGATAGATGTCGTTTTTTCTCCGCCAGCAGTAGCACAATCCCTTGCAATGTGTCGTTGAACCAAATTTCCTCCGGGTCTAGAACCAGGATTCTGGAACATTCCTGAGCAAGGTAACGCCGGAGAGATTGTGCGTGCGGAATGTGGAATATTTCAGACGGAATGACCATAGCAATCCGTCCGCCTGGTCGAAGGAGCTTGATCGAAGCAAGAACGAACGGCACCCATGCATTTGTGTGTTTGGTGAAAGGCAAGCCAAGTTGCGCGAAAATCTTTTCAGCTAGTAATTGCTGCTCGGCTGGCAAGTATTGGTAGCGAATGAAAGGCGGATTGCCAACAACAGCATCAAAGCCATGCTCGTTTTGAGCTTTAAAGAGATACCAGCGAAGAAAGTCCGTGTTTAACAATCGAACAGGTAATTTGGTGCGTTTAGCCGCTTTCGCAGCCTCCTCAGGATTTAATTCGCAAGCGGTAATTTGTTTGAGGCTCGTTATGCGCTGTTCCTCGATCGCATTGAGAAACGCTCCATCGCCACAACTAGGCTCTAATAGAGATTTTGGTTTCGAGGCTTTGATCCATTTGATCAAGAACGAGGCAATGATGGCTTCTGTATAGAAACCCCCGCGGAGTTTTTGTGGAGACTCGAGTTCAATGAAGTTCATTATGGTTTGGCCTTTGCGCGGCTCCCCTTTGCATTGCTAGGCGAAACTGCAGATTGCTGAGGCTTGGAGCGATATAGCGTTTGATCTTCCGAAACGGCAGACACTCCCGTTACAGGTATTCTGACTTGGTCGCGAACGTATAGTCCAGCTTGACGAAGAAACCAGTCCTTCAACGTCAAGCCTTCCTTTTTCAGGGCAGAGTAAAGTTTCTCCTTCTGAGAGGGGTCGATTTCAAGAACGATTCTGCCTGATTCACCTCGAACCATATAACATTACATAACATAACATTCGTAAACGTCGCAAGAGATTTTTTACCAAAAAAGAGCCGAATCAAAGTTGTTTGATAGAGCGGCCGGATTCCTCGAACAGGCGACAGTGCGGCGGCGGAGGCCGAAGACTTTGAAGAAGTTGTTCCAGAACGATTGAGCTTCGCCGCGTTCGTAGTGGGCGTCGCGCCAAGCATCAGGGTTTGGGGAGAACTGGATGGCGTTGTGGCGGATTTCGTTCCAAGAGAGAGCGGGCATGACGCGGCCTGAGGGGTGGATTTATTTTTTATTGGGAATGCGGACGAGACGTCCGCGCTCCCAGGGGGGATTTCTAGCACAGGCGGACTGGAATGTCCGCCCTCCTATGATCTTATTGATTATACTTAAGCGGAGTGGGGGGGCTTATGGGGGGCGGCGACACGGATCAGGAAGCGCAGAGCCTCATTGACGGATTCCGCGCTGGGAAAAACTTCGGCCACGTCGGATTCCAGGCGCACAACACCGCCGAAGCTCTTTCGCGCAGGGCCAAGTTTGCGCACGCGCAAGCGCCGCAACTCATATTCGGGCCGTAGTTCGTCTTTTGCCGGATTAGCCTTCTTCATATTCCCTGCGCTCCGCTGGCGTTAATTCCCGTGAACTGATGATTCAAATGACCCCTTTTCTTTCCGCATAAGCAACTGTTAAAAGACGTCCCTGCCTGGATTCCCCAATCATAATACACCGTTGTTCTTCATCTGAATGATCGGGGTCAAAGAAATCAACATACAGTGGATCATTAAAAACGGTTTGAGCTTCGATGAATGAAACATCATGTTTGGCGATGTTGGCAGCGGCTTTGGCCTCGTCCCATTCAAATCGCATTTTGCAATATAACACTCTTTCAGCAACGTTGAAATGAAAACCGAGATTAGGGGGAACAGGAAGCGGTTAGAATCTGTGTCGAGGAATTTAATTCTCATCCTACGCCCGATTCCACCGTTGCTCATCAGGCAAATTGCATTCTCGACGATTCACTTTTTTTGCACGGCGAGAAAATAGCGCAAGCCGGTGAAGCGGCGGGCGCGGGTGGCGTTGGAGATCGCGCGGCGCAGGGCGCGGCGTTCGCCCACCAAGATGACGAGCTGGCGGGCACGGGTGATCGCCGTGTAAATCAGATTACGCTGGAGCATGATCCAGTGCGTGGAATGGACCGGGATGATCACGGCGGGGTATTCCGAGCCTTGCGATTTGTGAATCGTGGTCGCGTAGGCGAGCGTAAGCTGGTCTATTTCATCGCTCAAATAACTTACGTTACGCCCGTCGAATTCGACGATTACTTCGCGCGTGGCTGAATTGGAATGCGTGACCTGACCGATATCGCCATTAAAGACGAGCTTATCGTAATTGTTTGCCATCTGCATCACGCGGTCGCCGGGGGCGGGCAGGGGAATGCGGCGCGCAGCCGGCGCGGCGCCCGCTGTTTCCGCCTGCTGCAAGTCAGGATTCAGGAGCGATTTCAATTCCAGATTCAGTGCATCGACGCCCAGTTCGCCGCGACGCATGGGCGTGAGGATTTGAATATCGTGATGCGGATTCAGATGAAACTTGCGCGGGATCCGCTCGCGGACCATCGTTTTTATCGTGGAAACGATTTCGGGGGCCGTGGGGCGCTCGATAAAAAAGAAATCTTCAAACACGCGTTCTGCAACCGGAGCGCGGGGGCTTGGATTCGGCGGGCGCAGCCAGGGCATTTGCCCCTGATTGATTCGATGCGCGTTGGTGACGATCATGCTTGCGCGAGCCTGGCGGAAAACTTCGGTGAGGCGAATCAGCGGGAGGACCTGCGCCGCGATCACGTCGCCCAGCACATTGCCAGGGCCGACGGAGGGGAGTTGATCTTCATCGCCAACGAGCATCAGGCAGGTGCGCGGCGCGAGCGCTTCGAGCAGCACCGCCGCGAGCGGCGCGTCAAGCATGGAGACTTCGTCGACAATCACCAGGTCGGCGTCCACGGGATTTTCGGCATCGCGCCCGAAACGGGCGAGGGCCCCCTGATAACCAAGCAGACGGTGAATGGTTTCGGCGGGCAGTTTGGAGGTTTCGCTGAGCCGGCGCGCCGCCCGGCCTGTTGGGGCGGCGAGCTTGACGCGCAAACCAGCCTGGGTAAATAGCTCAAGAATCGCGCGGACAATGGTCGTTTTACCGGTTCCCGGGCCGCCGGTCAGAATCAGCATTCCTTCTCGGGCGAGCGTGAGGGCTGCCTGCCGTTGCGCGGCGGCGAGGCGGAAGCGCGTCCGCTGCTCGAACTCGGCAAGCGTGGCAATTGCGTCTAGTTTAGGAAATTGCTTGGGACTTCTGCGCAGGAGATGCAGGCGCTCGGCGACGCGCTGTTCCGCATGAAGAAGAGGCGGCAGAAAAATCGCTGTTTGGCCTTCGATTAATTCGGAAACAAGCCGCCCGCGGGCGAGTGCCTCATCGAGTTGATTTATAATTAATTCTTCGGGAAGACTGAGTAAATCGACTGCCAGACGTTCAAGATCGGGCCGCGGCAGACAGGTGTGACCCTCTTCGGATTCACGTTCGAGCACATGCATGAGCGCGGCGGCGATCCGGGCGGGGGAGTCTGCCGGCAGCCCTAATTTCAAAGCTATTTCATCGGCGCGGCGAAACCCGATTCCGCGCACTTCACCCATGAGTTGATAAGGATTGGCGCGCACGACCGCCAGCGCATTTTCGCCATAGACTTTGCGCAAACGGGCGGCGGTGCCCGGCGGAATGCCGTATTCGCCCAGAAAAGTAACGAGTTCACGGTCGCCGCTGGCGGACCGCCAGCTTGCCGTTATGTTTTGGACCTGTTTTTTGGAGAAACCCGCTTTAGCCAGCTCCTCGGGGTGTTCGGCAATCACATCAAAAGCTCGCTCGCCAAACGCGGCAATCAATCGCTCAGCCGTTTTAGGGCCAACGCCCTTGAGCGCGCCCGAACCGAGATAAACTTCCATGCCGCGCGCGCCTGAAGGGAGCATGGGCTTGAACCACTGCACTTTAAATTGCGGGCCGAATTTAGGGTCGCGGCACCACTCGCCCGCCGCTTCGATCTGCTGTCCAACCTCAATGCCCGGCATCGCCCCGACCAGCGCAATTAGATTGCCGGCAAGCTGGGCCTGCGGCGGAACGGCTGAAGTTGGGCGCAATTTCAGGATACAATAGCCATTCTCAGGATTTTGATAGGTGATGCGCGCCACAGTCCCGAATATGCGGTCAGGCGGTGCAACGGGGAGAGACTTGGATTTTGTAGCTATCGGGGACATGGCAGTCTCGACTTAGCCATAACGCTTAAATGGAGTAAATGGAAAGATATGTATAACCCGCAAAGCCACTTAGGATAATAAATCTGCTTAGCTTGTTCCTGTCATACGCCGATAAAATCATAGAGAACGCCTGGAAAGGCTGCGAAAAAGCTACGTATTGCTAGCGGCGCGTGAAATTTTGCGAACATTGACGTTGATGGTCAAACTTCTGATCTGGATATAATTACTTATGCCGTCCGGCGATCTGATTCCCCCTTTAAAATCTGTCTTGCATAAAACCATGGCATCGCTGGAAACAGCCCTGCGCTATAATCCCGATAGCATTGAGCTGCAAGCTTCGCTGGCCGAGGTTTATGTGCGGCTGGGCCGGTTCGATGAGCGCACGATGGAGCTTTGCGCCCGTGTATTGGCGCATCAAATTGACAATGTGCTGCTTCAGCAGGCACAGGCCATAGGGATGCTGATTGACCAGGCGCGCCAGATCGAGCAGCGCCTTGGCCGGGATGAATCCCCGCCGGACAACGAGGCTCTAAGCGCCTCGCTTAGCATGCTTGATGAATTTTTGAGCCAAACCCATGAGTGTGTCGATGCCTGGATCGCCTGGACGCGGCTGCTGATCCTGGCAGGCCAATTTGAACGCGCGCGGATTGGCCTGGAGAAGCTTCGCGCGCTGGATGTCCGGGGTCTGGATGAATTGTTTCAACATAGCCTGCGCTATATGGCGGAAAAAACGGAATTGGCTCCGCAACAGGCAATTGCACTAAGCCAGATTTATGAAATGCTTGGCCTTTTAAGCGGAGCGGTGCGTTTGTTTGAAAAAATATACGACACAGAAAAAACGGCCGCCGGTCCCCACTTGTTAGAATTATATTTGAAGCGCTATTCCATTAACCAAGCGGCGGAAATCCCCGAAGAAGTGCGCGCCCGACTATTCATGCTGCTGCTCGATCATTCCGACCGGGCGACAATGGACGCCTGGTTGCGCAAGGCAATGATCCTGGGCTGGGAAATCAATGCCTATACTTATGATTATGCCCGAATCCTGATTCAGCAGGATGAATTGGATGAAGCCTTTCAGACGCTACAGCGGTTAGCGATTAATGAGACGGTCAAGCAAATGCTTAATGATATCGCCGCCGGGTATGAACAGCGCGATGAGGTGGAAAAGGCCGCCGCCGTTCTGCGTTACATGAACGATAATGAATTAATCGCGCCAGAACAGTTGCACGCCCGCGAAACCGAATTGGTCCGGGAAGCTCAGCTTTCCATTGCCGAGTTGCAAATGCGCGGCGGCCGCTATCGCGAAGCACTCGAGAAATTCATTAGCGCGCTGATTTGCGGGCCGCAACCAGATCTCAATATTTTACAGCAAATTGACGAGCTATTGGATATTCCCGGTGTCGGTGATGTCGAGCCACTGCTGCGACTAGGTCTATTTTTCCGCGAGCGCGGGGATCACCCAAAAGCGTTATTCTATTTGAATCTTGCCCAGCAGTGTGAACCTGCCAACGAGACGGTGTTGAATGAGCTCGAGTCGTTGTTTCTGGAAATCCTCAAACGTAATCCAGACCTACCCCAGTTGCGGCTTGAATTGGGGAAGCTTTACTTGAATACAAACCGACGCGCCCAAGCCTTGCCCGAATTGACTCTGGCCGCCGGTTCGCCCAATCAGGCGCAGGAAGCCAGCCGGTTTTTAGCAGCGCTTTATTGCGCGGAAGGCCAATGGACCGAAGCGCTCGATAAATATCGAACGCTGGTGATTTCAGAAGAGGATTTTGAGTCTATCTGGAATATTCATAATTATTTCGCTGAACGCAATGATTGGCGCGAGGCGTTGATGGCCATTGACTTGATAGCTCGAGTGAAGCCGCGGTGGCGCGATGCCGCGGAAAAAGCCCGCCTCTACGAAGAACGTATTGGCAAGCTGCAACCTGAAGTCATTTCAGATCCGAAAATGCGCGAACTCATTGGCGATCTAGCAATAGGCCGCTACCAATATCTGGATAAACTCGGTTCCGGCGGCATGGGCGTGGTTTATAAAGTCTTTGATATCCGCAACCAGCGCACCGCGGCGATGAAGATTTTACGCGATAGTCTGGCCGGGAGTTCCAAGGCACTTGATCGCTTTTTCCGCGAGGCTCGGATCGCCGCCACCCTTAATCACCGGAATATAGTGAATATCTTCGATTATAATATCAGCAATGTTTCAGGGCAGAGTTATATTGTCATGGAGTATGTTGATGGCGCCTCATTGCGCGAAATCATTGACCGCCAATTCCAGTCTCAACTGGCTGTTACGCCGGAGTATGTCACTGAAATCCTCCATTACAGCGTACAACTTTGCGATGCGCTCACGGCATCCCATAGCAAAGGCATCATTCACCGCGATATTAAGCCGGATAATATTATGACCAACTCCAAGGGCGAGGTAAAAATTACCGATTTTGGCATTGTCCATATTGAGGAGGCGACATTCACGCCAACCGGCGCAATGCTGGGCACTCCGCGCTACATGGCGCCCGAACAGGTGACGGGCGGACGGATTGACGGCCGCAGCGATCTTTATTCGGTGGGCATTTTGCTCTATGAGGTCCTTGTCGGGTCACCCCCGTTTATGTCAGGGGACGTTTCCTATCAGCAGGTGCATAACATGCCTGTGCCGCCGCGAGAGATCAATCCCACGATTCCAGAGAAATGCGCCGAGATTCTCATGAAATGCTTGGAAAAAAGACCTGAAGACCGCTACCCCGATGCTCTGGCTCTGCGCGAGGAGATCTCCGCAGTGCTCACTCAGATGGGCGGCTGTTCTAAATTTAAAAACGTACACGCAACAGAATATGCTGAATCTGACCATCCTGCCAAACCGCATGTGACTGCCTTGGATGAAGATTTGGATTTGGATTTCGACATGGAGAATGTCAGCGGGGCAGAACTCCTGAACCAAGCCGCCGTGCTTCTCGATCAGGATTTGGATTTGGAATAATATAAAGTTGATGCAGGAATACGGTCGGAAATCTCATTGCTGGTGATCAATTCGCTTTTTCCTGAAGCTCTTCACAGCTCCGCGTACTCCAAGGGGTGCAATCTGCCAGGCGACCAAGCCAATGGCTCCTCCCCCTACAAAGAAAACAAGAAAAAGGGCAAGACCGAAAGCAACTGCAAGCTCCTGGCCATAGGAGACAGGAAGCCGTGCCATGAAATAAACCAGGCAGGCTTCACGCGTTCCCAGACCAGAAATCGAAATTGGGATAAAGCTGATGAAATTTGTCGCCGCCATCATAAAAGACATGTCGAGCAGCCGAATATTTGTGATGCGCAGCGCATGCGCGGTCAATTCGCATTGAATGAGAAAGAAACCGTAAGCGGCGAGAGTCCACAGCATGCATTTCAAGAGACGGGGCGGTGTCAGAATGGTCAGCCCGGCCGCATATTGATTGATTTTTAATTTAATTGAATCTTTATGACGATTGACTCCGGGAACAGCGGTAATCAGATCGCCCATCCGGCGAACGCTACGCTCATGCAAAAAAAGGAGCGGGAACATAAATAAAATGCTCACCAGGAGGAAAGCGGGCCATGAAATACGCGTTCCCACAAATGAAGATTGAAGAATGCCTAACATTCCCAATACCAGCAGCAGATACATATCAAACATGCGATCGGCAACAACGCTGCTCAGACCGGCCGCAAAAGAGACTCCACACTCCTCCTTGAGCGTGATGGCTTTGGCCATTTCTCCCAGCCGTCCCGGCGTTAGAAATCCGATTAGCAGACTGGAAAAATAGGCGAGCAGCGTGCGCGAGTAGGAGAGCCGCATGCCCTGCCATTGCACCAGACGATGCCAGCGCCAGGCTTTAAGGCCAAGTTGCGGGAAATTCAGCAGAAAGGCGAGAAATAGCCAGCCGGGATGGGCGCGACGGAAAATATTCCATAATGCATTCGGTCCGGCCCTCCAAATCAGCAGTAAAAGCAACAGAGGACCGACAAAATGCAATGCAGGCTTCAGAAACTTAGATCGCATTAATTAGGTTCTATGACTAAAGTTGGTTGCAAGAGCAGGAGCGCTCGATAATGAGCAATCCCTCGCGATTTAATTTCGCAAGTTGTTCTTCTCCTAGCAGTACTCCGCTGACTTTTAATTCCTGCGGTTGAAAATATCGCGATTGCGGCACGTAGCGGATGGGGAGTTCATCGCCGATCAACATGCGGCGCACGCGAACATTAAGCAGTTCAATAGTGTCGCTCACATGTACTTGATTTTCTGCGACGCGGATTCGCCGCGAGAAACGCAGCGGTTCGCTTCGGGCATGAGTCATCAACATGCGTCGAATTAGACCTTTGGCATGATAGGCAATCCACGTATTCCAGCCGATTGACAGAATAAAGATACGAAATATTAAAAATTTAAGTGGTGTAAAAAGTTTGACCGGAACGCGATGGCACGAACCACTCACCCGCAGTTCACTTTCTGCGATGCTCGTCGCATAATCAGGCCCAATCCATTGCGAAACAAGCAGTTTACCATCTTCGAGTTCGGCCAGCAGGCCGCAGTCATTATTCACGAGCTGTTTCGTCTCCAGATCGAATTGCTTGATAACTCCCCCTTTTGCCAGATTAACTACAACATATTGGCGCGGTGTTTTTTTTAAGAATATTTTTGCATTTGGAAAATATTGCGAAAAAGGCGTGCGTTCGTAAGGAAGTTTTGGGCGATCCGTTTCGCTGTGAAAAGAACGTTTCCCGTAATCCGTATAGCTTAATAAAAACTCCGGTACGCGATATTGGAAATAGCGATCCTCCTGGATTTCGGGCGGAACAAGCGCGCCGGCATCAAGCCCGGCGAGCATTGCATCGGCGACTGCTCCCGCCAGTGGAAGTTCGGGCGCGAGCAACTCAAAACCATGAGGATAAAAATGGAGCGTTTGCCGGCTGCCTGCTGTTCCAGCGTAATGGCCATTGGGGTAAACAAAATATGCACAGAAATTAACCGCGCGTTCCAGCACCTCACGCATCCTGGCATCGCGCGCTATGATAGGGTATTCGTGACGATGCTTATAAATTTTTCCAAGAAAACTTACTGTCGCCGATAAATACCCGGGGTCGGCGCCATCATACTCGAGGCACCAGCCTTCGGGATCGCAATAGCGGTAGAATTCATCAAGTTTTTCTTCATACCCCCGCCACAGTTCCGCCGAGCCGAGCAGTCGCGCGGCCTCAAACACCGGCAGTACGGCCATCGCATGGTGATTTGCCAACACGCCAGGTTCATCCCACCGCGCCAGATATCTTGCCGCCTTTTCACAAGTTGATAAAAATTGATCGCGCAATTCGCCAGGAAATGCTTCATCAAGCAGTCGATAGCTGTTGATCATGGCATAGAGAAGAAATCCGGTCGGCCCGGCCCAGCCGTGCTCATTTGGATAGAATTCATCAAACGAGCCGTCGCGCTTTTGGATTTTCGTCCAATAGTTCATTCCTGCCACGGTCCATTCGCGGATCTTTTCTCGCTGATAATAGATATTTCCCGGCATCTGGTGCCGCCAGGCAAGCGCCAGCGCATGAATACCGAATTGCGCAATGGAACTTGGAAAGTCAGTTGAGCGGCAGAGCCAATATTCGCGATTACAACAGCCATAGGTCGGCGAGAAGGGATTACGATCTTCAAGTGAAAGCAGCCGTGGCACCTGGGCCAGACCCTTGCGGGCATAAACATCACGCATGTGCGTCAATTTCCTGAAATAATATGGAATTGGAAGGCAGCTAGTTATCCATTTTGTTGTTTAATGACCGATAGCTTCCCGTCAGGTTCGATGCGCGCCACCTTGACCTCATTAAGATTTTCAATTTTTTCCTGACGCAGCAAACTGAAGAGCTCGTTCATGTTGATGTGCTCGCTTAGCAGAGCGGAGGTATCAATCTCTCCATTTCGAATTATTTCTCGCGGCTTTCCGCTGGTCATTTGGTAAATGCGCGCGCTGCGGCTGCTCAATAATGAATTCAGATAGTGCAGAGCGACAATCACAAGCACGGCGACGACGGCTTGAATCATGGGAACTTTACCCGAAATCGGCTCGGCGGCCACTCTTCCCAGAATTAATGTGATGATGAAATCAAAGGGAGTTAATGAGCCGAGGCTGCGTTTTCCCATCAATCGGAGCATGAGCAATAGAAAAAAATAAATAAACGCGCAACGGGCTACTGTAAGCATTAATTCATGGGCGCTGATATTCATTTTCCGGCACTCTCGATTAAGATAAACGCTTCGTAATCAGATCCGCCAGCGCTCCAATGGCAAGCGTCTGCACCGCCGCAATAAATAGCAGGACTGTGGTTACATCCAGAAATTGTCCTCGATGAAAAACATGCGCCAGAATAAGCGATCCAAAACCAATTATTAAGCTCGCCGCCAGGAGGATTAAACTGAGCGGCAGAAAAACCTTTATTGGATCAAAGTAGAGGATCGTGCGCAGAATCAGGCGCATGAATTCGATCGTGTCATGGGCTGGGCGGATTTTGGAAGTTCCCAGCCGCCGATGATAATTGATTGGCACGTATGCTACGGAATGGCCATTCGTGAGCGCGGCCAGCGTGATAGTTGTGGTGAGCGAAAAGCCGTCAGGAAAGAAAGGTTCATATCGCTGCCATAAGTAACGTCGAATAATTCTGAACCCGGAATTGAGGTCCGGAATTCGCGTACCGGTCAGGTAATTGGCCAGCCGCGTTAAAACCCATTTAGCCGGTTTGCGCAAGGTTGGAATATGCACATCGGCTCCCGTTCGCGCGCCGACGGCCATCGCATTATTTTCCAGGGCGGCATATAGATCTGACAACTTATCGGCCGGATAGGTGCCATCCGCATCAAGGATCGCCAGGAGATCATAGCGCGCCAGGCGTGCTCCGCTTTTCAGTGCGGCGCCGTAGCCAAGGTTCTGGGGATGTCGCTTAACCCGCAATTTAGCGTGGTGACCAATTGAACCATCTATTTTATCAATTGAGCCATCATCCACGACAATGATTTCCCATTCAAGGTTTTGACCGGTTGCGAGACTCTCAAGCGCCGTCTCGATTTCCGCCAGTGTGCGCGGCAGTCCGGTTACTTCATTATAACAGGGAACGATGACGCTGAGTCCGGGCAAAGCCGGCTCATAGGATTGAGGCTGGTTCAGATTCAAAAATGAAACTCCACATCATACCCGCGCGAGTCTAATCAAGCTGCGGGTGCGCGTCAAGAAGGCCAGTCGAGCACTTGGGATTAGAAAGCATGCAGCTTGCACTTTCCTTCCGCGGAACTTATCTTATCTGGCTTTCGCAGTAACTGAAATTGTGAAGCGCGGAATAAATTAAGCATGTTTTCATTAACGAGCATGACCGGATTCGGGCAGGCACACGGCGAGAGCACCCTCGGCCGCTTTGAGGTGGAGCTACGCACCGTCAATAGCAGGTTCCAGGATATTTCGGTTACCTTGCCGCGCGAACTTTCGGCTCTGGAGATGCCTGTGCGCTTACTACTCAAACAACAGATTCCACGCGGACGGGTAGATTGCCGGGTACGCTTCACTCCATCCTCCGAGGCTGCACCTTTGGTTAGTTTGAATCTCGATCTCATTCGCGCATGGCTGACTCAATTGCGTGAGTTGAAAACGCTGGGGCTTGACGAAGAGCCTACGGTCGGCGCGATCCTAAACTTGCCCGGCGTGCTGCAGAATCAAAACACAACGATCAACGAGGCTGAATTATTCGAGCAATTGCGTCCGGTGGTGCAACGCGCCATTGATGCTCTAAATCTGGAACGCCGCCGCGAAGGTATGACGCTGGGACGAGACTTGGAAACGTTGGTCGGACAGCTAGAAAATTATAGCCAACAGGTTGAAATGCAAAAAGATCAAGTGGTGAATCGTTATCGCGAGCGGCTGCGCGAGCGAATTGCAGAACTGGAAAGCGATCTCAAGCTCAAAATGGATACCGGCCGCATTGAGATGGAAGTCGCTCTCTTTGCCGACCGCGTGGACATCACTGAGGAATTGGCTCGACTTAAGGCACACTTTAAGCGCTTTCATCTATTATTGATGAGCGAACAAAATGAACCGGCCGGCAAGAATATTGAATTTCTGCTTCAAGAGATCGGCCGCGAAATCAATACGCTCTGCTCAAAAACGCGAGATACGGACGTGATTGGGATAGCTCTTGAAATGAAAGCCGTTCTGGAACGATTGAAAGAACAATCGGCCAATATTCAGTAAGAATGCTGAAATGAACAAGAGAGCGGATATTGATAGTAAGTTCCAAGCCTTCCAAATTATATTTAACGCTCCTGGGCTTGTTTGTCGTTCTGCTGGTCATTTCCGCCATCAGGCCGCACGATTATTTCACCTGGTTTCTCGAAGTCTGCCCCGCTGTGGCGGGAGCGATCATTCTGATTGTTTTGTATCCGCGTTTTCGGCTTTCAACATTGACCTGCGCATTCATCTTTTTGCATGCGCTCATTTTGCTGGTTGGCGGGCATTATACCTATGCACAGGTTCCACTGTTCAATTGGCTTCGCGATGACCTGCATCTGCGCCGCAATATTTATGATCGCATCGGGCATTTCGCGCAGGGTTTTGTGCCGGCGCTTATTATTCGCGAAGTTCTGATCAGAAATGTGGTCGTGCGCCGTGGCGCCTGGCTTATTTTGTTTGTTTTGTCCCTTTGTCTATCGATCAGCGCTCTTTATGAATTGTTCGAATGGGGCGTTGCCGCGGCAACCGGTCAGGCGGCTGATGCTTTCCTCGGAACCCAGGGGGATCCTTGGGACACACAATGGGATATGTTTATCGCTCTGATTGGCGCGATTACGGCGCTATTGACGCTCAGTCATCTGCAGGATAAGTTTTTGGTTAAATAAAGATCAACTGGCATCAATGCTGTCCCGGTCAAGCTCGGCTGCTGAAGCCACCCGCGCCACAGTGCCTTCCGGATGACGATACCAGCCGGGATCTTCATAATTGGCCAATTCCTCACGCTTTCCAGCACATTGGGATCCTAAGCTTAGAATTCCACGTGGACAAGTTGTCGC